>Ga0209257_1000948_pt1 | contig 40033 bp, 38 predicted proteins | sample AraplaCvi_mCL_r2_FD_184277 | JGI IMG/M metagenome (GOLD analysis project Ga0209257, IMG submission 184277) | Arabidopsis root microbial communities from North Carolina, USA - plate scrape MF_Cvi_mCL_r2 (SPAdes) (version 2) | ecosystem: Host-associated > Plants > Roots > Endosphere | place: USA...
CTGAGAACCAAGCGCCTGCAGATCGGCGGCCTGGTTCTCAGCCAGCGAGTCTTTCACGAGACGGTCCGGGGCGATCTGGTGCGCCAGGCCCATCCGCTGCTCGGCCTGCCGGTCGTCGAGCTCAGCCTGTCGATCCCGGCGCCGCTGCTCAGCTGGGGCGAGGGCGAGCGGACCCTGGCGAGGCGCGCCTTCGCCCACCGCCTGCCGGCCTCGATCGTCGCGCGCCGCTCCAAGGGCGACATCAGCGTCTTCTTCGGCAAGAGCATGGCCGCGAGCCTCGGCTTCCTGCGGCCCTACCTGCTCGAGGGCCGGTTGATGGACCAGGGCCTGCTCGACCGCGAGACCCTGGAGGCGGTCCTCGATCCCGACGCCCTGATCTGGCGCGACGACTATGGCCAGATCCTCGCGGCGGCGACGCTCGAGGCGTGGGTGCGTCATTGGGAGGGACGGATCGCCGCCGGCTTCGCCGCCGCGCCCGGCTCCGGCGACGCCAGCGCCTCACGCAGGAACGCCAGGGCGCGCGCATAGAGGTCGCGGACATTGCCGGGGCTGATGATCACGTGCTGCTCGCCGCGATAGAGCAGCAGCTGGGCGTCCTTGCCCAGGCGGTAGAGCGAGGCGAACAGGGCCTGGGCCTCGCCAGCGTCGGTGTCGAGGTCGCCCTGGATCAGCAGGACCGGCGCGGTCATGCGGTCGATCTGCAGGGCCGGGCTGTTGCGCACATAGCGGTCCGGATCCTGCCAGGGCGGCGCGCCCATCCGACCCTGGCCGGCCTCGGCCCAGGCCAGGCGGCCGGGGATCTGCAGGAAGACCTCCGGCGTGGCCAGGGCCGAAGGCGGCAGGGCCGCGTGCCGGGCGATCAGGTTGGTCACCGCGGCTGAGGCGACCAGGGCGCGGAACCGGGGCGACTGGATCCCGGCCGCCAGGGCGCCGTAGCCGCCATAGCTCTGGCCCCAGACCGCCAGGCGCGTGGCCGACAATTGCGGATGCTCGGCGCGGGCCTGGTCGACGGCCTTCAGCATGGCGTCGGCGAGGCCGGGCATCGGCTCCCGGTCTGGCGCCAGGGGCAGGCTGGGGACGATGACGGCGAAGCCGGCGGCGGCCATCAGCTGGATGTTGGCGTCGAACTTGAGCTCGCCGGGCCCGGCGTCGGCTGGTGGCGCGGGGTAGAGCGCGCCCGGATAGGGGACGACGATGACCGGCAGGTCGCCCTGGCCCTGGCGGCCGGGCGGCAGGTAGAGCCAGTTGGTCAGGGCCTGGCCGTCCGCGCCGGCATGGCGGACGGCGATCGGGGCGGCGAAGGCGACGGCCGCGAGCGGGGCGTTGAGCGTCGCCAGGGCGCGATCGACCCGGCCCGGCGCGAGCAAGGTCAGGGTGCGCACCCCGTGCGCGTCGCGGCGCTCGGCCAGGACTTGGCCCGAACGCGGCGCCACGGCCAGGACACGCGCGTCGTCGGCCAGCGGCGCGAGCGCCCGGACGCCGCCCCGGGCGGTGACGAGCCGGTTCCCGCCCGCGTCGGCCGTCACCACGGCGCGGCCGGTCCGGCCGCCCGGCGGTGGGGCCGCAGGCGCCAGGCGATCGCCGGGCACGGGGCGTGGCGGCGCGTCCCGGCTCAGCGCCATCAGGCCCGCCCCGGTCCGCAGCAGGACATCGCCGTCCTCGCGCGCCGCCGGCTGGGGCAGGGGCCCGGGGGCCGTCGCCGTCAGGTTCACCGGCCCTCGCGCCGTCAGCCGCCACCAGTCCAGGCGCGGCGCGGTGGACATTCGACCCAGGACCACGGGGTCTCGGCCGGGCCAGACCGCGCCGGCCAGGGGCAGCTTGTCGCGGCCGCCCGCCTCGCCGACCGACAGAGCCGACGCCAGGGGGCGCGCCGCGCCGGCGATGGAGAAGCGCCAGTAGCGGGCCTGGCCCAGGGCCTCGCCGTCCTGCCGGGCCGCCGCGACCAGTTCGCGGCCGTTCGGCGACCAGCTCCAGACGAAGGGCAGCAGGTCGCAAGTTGGGCAGGGCCGGGCGATCCCGCCGCCGGCCAGGTCGACCGTCACCAGCCGCCGCCGGCGCTCGAAGCCGGGGCCGAGCACTGTCGCGGCCGTGGGCAGGATCGCCTCGGCGTCCTCGATCAGGGCGGCGGCCTTTCCGTTCGGCCCCAGGCTGAGATCGGAGAACGTGCCTCGGGCCAGGACGCGGGCGGCGCCGGTCTCGGCGGTGATCGCGACCAGCTCGGCGGTCGGGGCGGGCGGGTTGGACCGCGCATGGACCCCCGCGCCCAGAGCCGTGACGCTGGGCTCGCCGCGCGCGGCGGCCGACCAGGCCGCGCTCGTCCGCGCCTGGACCTGCCAGCCGCGGCCCAGCAGGGTCGAGGCGGCCTGCGGCGCGCGGGCCAGGGCGATGATCTCGCGGTCGTCGCGCCAGAGCGCCCCCGGGCTCCAGACCTCGGGCTCGACGTGCAGCCCCGACCAGACCACGGCCCCGGTCGCCAGGGTGACGATCCCCAGTTCGCGCCTACGGCCGGCCAGCCGGAAGGCGATCACCTTGTCGCCGCCGGGCGAGATGTCGCCGAGCGTGTCGCCGGCCCCGGCCGTCGGCGCCAAAAGGGGACGCGGCGCGCCGCCACCCGCGAGGTCGACGACGGTCAGCCGGCCCAGGCCCTGCTGGACCAGGAAATCGCGGTCAAAGGCCGGCGCGGTCTTCCACGGCCCGAAGGTCTCGAAGACCAGCCAGCGCTCGTCGGGCGAGAAGGCGGCATGACCGACATCCTCCAGGCCCAGGAGGTCCTCGACCGTGAAGGGGCGCTCGGCCCGCGCCGCCGTGGCCAGGACGCAGGCGAGCGCGAGCGATGCGGCAAATCGCATGGCGGCTTCCAGTTCTGTCTCGAGGTTGGAGCGGCCTACCAGGCCTTGGTCAGCTGCAGGGCGACCAGCCGGCCGTTGGGGTCGTAATTGGCCGGGTCGTAGCCCACGGCGGCGCGCGAGTCGTAGAAGGGCGGGCGCTGGTCGAAGAGGTTCTGCACGGTCACGGCCGCGACGACGCCGCGCCAGGGACCGGCCTTGGCGCGCGAGGCGTACTGGACCTGGAGATCCGCGGTGGTCTGGGCGTGGACACGCGGCCCGGTCGGATTGCTGAGGTCCCCGACATGGTTGAGGCCGAGGGTGGTGGTCAGCGGCCCGTGGGGCCAGGAGCCGGACAGGCGCGCGCGCAGGTCGGCCGGGTTCTCGACCACCCCGGCCTGCTCGACCGACTGGGCCGAGGCGGTGATGCGGCGCTTGTAGGACATCAGCCAGGAGAGGTTGGCGGTCAGGGTCACGGGATCGCCCGCCACCGACAGGCCGTAGGTCCCGGTCACGTCGAGCCCGCGCACCTCGAAACTGCCGGTGTTGACATAGCGGGCGTCGGCGATGGCCTGGTAGGCGGTGGCCGGGAAGAGCGCGGCCGCCGCGCTGCTGGCCCCGGCCAGCAGGGTCTGGACCAGGGCCAGATCGGCGGGGTTGGCGGCGGGGTTCACGAACGTGCGGAACGGCGCCAGGTCCGGCGCGGTCAGCACCGTGGTCAGGTTGTTGATCGCCGGCTGGCCGATCCGCGCCTCGAACCGGGTGTCGAACAGCGTCGCGGCCAGGCGCGCGCCCGGCCTCGAGGCAGGCGTGAATTCGAAACCCGCCGTCCAGGACTTGGCGGTCTCCGGCTTGAGGTCGGGATTGCCGCCATACCGCAGCAGGGTGAGGACGGTCCCAGCGCCATTGGCGATGTTGACCGGCGTGACCTGCTGGGGATCGTTCAGTTCGCCCAAGGACGGGGCGCGGAACGACTCGCCATAGGTGGCCTTCAGCGCCAGGTCGCCGACCGGCGACCAGATCACCCCGAGCTTGGGCACGGTGCTCGTCGCGCCGCCTTCATAGTGTTCGCGCCGCAGGGCCATCGACAGTTCCAGGCGCTCGACGCCGGGCCGGCGGAAGTCGGGGCCAAACAGCGGCACGCGGGCCTCGGCGAACAGCGCGCTGACGTCGCGCTCGCCGCGCCGCGAGAAGGCCGCGACCGGGGTGACGGCGCTGCTGAGGCTTGTGCCGACGCTCTTGAGGCCCTCGGTGCGCAGCTGGGCGCCGAGCGCCAGGCGCACCGGGCCGGCCGGCAGGCGCAGCAGCGCGCCGTCGGCGGTCAGGCTGACGGTGTCGAGCCGGCCGACCGTACGCCGCCGCTCGAAGCCGGAGGTGACGAAGTCGAGGACGGCCTGGCGGTTTCGGCCCTGGCCGATGAACGGATTGAAATAGCCGTCGCGCGCGGCGCTGAAGGCGGTGAGCGGGTTGTCGGCCGTATTGCCCAGGGCTTCGTTGAGAAAGGCCGAGTTCAGGAGATTGGTCGACAGGCTGTCCTGCAGTTCCTCAGCGTGCAGTCCATAGGCGTCCAGGCGCCAGTCGCCGGGGAGCCGGATCTTGGCGCCGAGCGACACCGCCCGGCTCTGCACCTCGCCGGTGCTCCGAAGGCCGCCGACCTCGTTCTGGAAGGAATAGGCGATGGTGTTGGAGGCCGCGCCATTGGGCGACACGAAATAGGGATTGGCCCGGCCGACGGTCAGGTTGGTCATCGGCGGGTTGGCGTGGGTGATGTAGCGCCGGTCGCTGTAGCGCGCGTCGGCGTTGAGGGTGACGCGCGACCCCACGTCTTGGCTGACCGCGGCATAGAGGCTGCCGCGCTCCTGGGTCGGCAAGATGTCGAGGGTGGCGCGGTAGTTCTGCCGGTTGACCTGGCCGAGCAGGAAGTCGGAGGGCTTCAGGGCCGTGCCGTCCTGTCCGGCCGGGACCGCCCACATCGGGACAGTCTGGCGGGTGATCGGATCGACGCCGAGCACATTGCCCGGCTGGCCGAATTGGAGCCGGCGGTCGGTCCCGCCCAGCGGACGCAGGTCCGCGTTGGCGGTGAAGGACCGGTCGAGCGCCCGTAGGCGGTCGCGCCGCTGATACTCGCCGCTGACCATCACCGAGCCCGAGCCCCAGGCCCGGCCGAAGGTCTGGGCCAGCTGCCTCTGGCCAAGGTCGCCGCGGGTCGAGCCGCCGATCCGGGCCCGGGTCTCGGCGCCGTCATAGCGGTCGCGCATCACGATGTTGACCACGCCGCCGACGGCGTCGGACCCGTAGAGCGCCGAGGCCCCGTCGAGCAGCACCTCGATGCGGGCGACGGTGGCCAGGGGGATCGACGAGACGTCGGCGAAGTCGCCCATCAGCCCCGAGCCGGCCATGCGGCGGCCGTTGATCAGGACGAGGGTGGCGTCGGCGCCCAGGCCGCGCAGGTTGAAGCCGGTGGCGCGGGTGTCGTTGGTGGTGGTCGGGTCGGCGCCGGTGGTGCGCGCATCGTCGGTGGCCGAGCCGCCGAAGGCCTGCGGCAGGGCCGACAGGGCGTCGGCGACGGTCGCGTAGCCGCCGCGATCGATCTCCTCGCGGCCCAGCACGATGACCGGGGAGGGCCCCTCGCGGACGCCGCGGATGTGGCTGCCGACCACGATCTCCGAAACGGTGGTGACCGGTTCGGTTTGCGCAGCCGTGGCGCTCGGCTGATCGCCCGCCAGCGCGTCCCGCGGCGTCGGGGCTGCGTCGCCCAAGGTCGCGCCGCTGATGGGCGCGTCAGACGGCGTGGCCGGCGACGGGTTTGAGATCGGGACGCGGATGGGCCGCAGGACCAGCACGCCGGGGCGGGCCTGGACGATCTCGATATCGCTACCGGCCAGCAGCCGCTCCAGCGCCTCGCGCGCCGTGAACTGGCCGCGCACGGCCGGGGCGGTGCGGCCGGCCACCAACTGGCTTTCGAACAGGATCCGCACCTTGGCCTGGGTCGCCAGCGCCATCAGCGAACGGTCCAGGGCGCCGGCCGAGACCGCCACGGGCACCCTGGGCTCGGCGGCTTGCACCGCCTGCGCCGACACGCCCGCCAGCGCCGCCGCGCCGATCAAGACGGGGACCGACGGCCCCCTCATCCAACTCACCACGCGCCCCATGCACGAACCCCCGGCATCGGCGGGCCCGTCGTGATGAAGGGCTGGAACCGCCGTTGCTATGCGGGTGGGACGCGCGGGCGCGCGCCCCTTGGTAGCGACCTCATGAAAAAATTATGACGTCAGGCCGGCGCGGCGTCGGCGGACCGCAATTCCAGGCGGCCGTCGAGCCGTCGCACGCTCTTGAGCCCGTAGAGGGCGCTGACGGCGGCGACGAACTCGTCGGTGTCGCCGGTCGCGAACACCCCGTTGATCTTGCGCTCGGCCGGCGCGCCGGGACCCAGGACGATCTTGCCGCGGCTGTAGCGGTTGATCTCGGCCACCGCGTCGGCCAGCGTCACGTCGCGGAAACTCACGCGCCCCGTCGTCCAGGCTGTGGCGGCCGGCACGTCGACCGAGGTCGGCGTGGCGCCCGTCGCACGCGGGTCCAGCGCCAGGGACTGGCCGGGCGACAGCGTCCACGCGCCGGCGGAAACCTTGTCGTCGCGCACGGCGACGCGGCCCTCGGCCAGCGTCACCCGCACCGCGTCCTGGTCGCGACGGACGTCGAAACGGGTGCCGATGGCCCGTACCTGCGCCGGACCGGCCGCGACGATGAACGGCCGGCCGCTGTCGTGGGCGACCTCGAAGAAGGCCTGACCCCGCTGCAGTTCCACCCGCCGCTCACCGGCGCTGAAGCGCACGCGAAGCTTGGTGTCGGTGTTGAGCTGCACGCGCGAGCCGTCCTCGAGCCGGGCGCTGAACTGCTCGCCCACTGCCGTCGAATAGGTTGGAGCTGTGAACGCAAACCAGGCGACGGTCGAAGCAGCCACGGCGCCGGCCAGGGCCAGGCCTGCGCCCCAGCGGCGGACCGGCCGCGCCAGGGCGCCGGCCAGCCGGTCGCGCCATCCGCGCGGGCGGGTCGCCGCCGTCCGCGCCGCGGCCTGCAGGTCCGGGTCGTCCTTCATTGCCCGGACGGCGCGGCTGATGTCTTCCATGCGGTTGTAGGCGGCGAGGTTGCCGGGGTCGCGCCGCCATTCGGCGAACGCCTCCAGGTCCTCGTTCTCGACGCGTGGCTGGTTCATGCGCGAGAACCAGTCGGCCGCTTCGCGCTCGGTCCGACGCGTCGTTGGTTGGTCTTCGATCATGACGAGCGTCTGCCTCAGTCGCGCATGGCCGATGAAGTTCTCGCCAGGGCCTGGCGCATCCGGTGGTGGACCGTCGTCACGGGTATGCCCCGCAGACGCGCGATCTCCTGATAGGTCAGGCCCTGGATATGATTCAGCACAAAAACATCGCGCAACTCTGGCGGTAGGGCCAGCACGATCTGCTTGAGCGTCAGAACCTGGTCCTGGCTCGAGGCCAGCGGCGGGTCGATCGCCACCGCCCGGTCGGCGGCGACGTCGCTTTCGAGCTGCGCGCGCCGCAGCCGGTCGACGGCCAGGTTGCTGGCGATCCGCATCAGCAAGGCGCGCGGATGGCGCAGGGCGCCGGCTGCAGCATAGGGCGCGGCGCGCAGGAAGGTTTCCTGGGCGATGTCCTCGGCCAGTTCGCGGCCGTAGCGCCGGCGGAGGGTTCCGCGCAGCCAGCGGTCATAGCGCCGGAACAGGCCGTCGAGCGACGCGGTGATGTCCGCCGGGGTTGCGGCGGGAGGGGCGGATCCGTCCACGGTGAGGGTCCCAACCTAGGATTGCCCCACAGAATCTCGCAAACGATTAGACATTAAAAGTCTAATTCAGAAGAAAATAGGAAATTGCAGTCCTCAGGCGTGCGACGCGGCTCACCGACAGTTACGGCCGGTTTGGTCGAGGGTGAGCGAGTTCATGTCGACGTTGCGGCGGCAGGTCGGAGCGATGGTGCGACACCATCGTGAGAGAGCCGGGCTGACCCAGGGCGAACTTGCGGACAAGACAGGCAACGCGCTCGAAACCATCAGCCGGATTGAGCGAGGCAAATCTGCTCCAAGCTTCACGACGATTGAAAAGTTCACCGAAGCGCTCGGTGTCGATGCTCGTGATCTATTTGGCGCCGGTCCATACGCAGCCCAAGCAGGTCGCAACGACCCGCTGGTTCGGACGATCGAGCGGTTATCAACTCTCTCGGCGGCTGACTTGGAGTGGGCAGAGAAGTTGTTGGCGCTTGCGCTCTCAAGGAAGGCGGCGGGCTAAGAGCTGCGTCTAGGAGTGCAGAGTTTCCAACTATGACGCGCAGCTTTGCGCAGCCACGTCTCCGTTCGCCGCGCATGACGAGCGCTTAAGGCGCCGGTAGCGGTGTTTAGCGCCGACATATAAGCTGCTCAGCTAGGCGTTGCTATGACGCTTCTGGCGACATGGCCTCATGGCCGCGCCGCTCGCCCGATCGAGACCGGATCGGTCGCCGGGCGGCGGGGCTGGCGGCGGCTGGCGGCCGCTCGTGGCGCTCGATGTGTCCGGCTTCGCCTGGGAGTTCTTGCGCCGCAATCCCGATTATCACGTCGACTATGCGCGCGACCTGGCTGATCGACCAACAGGGCAGGGGGGCATCGATGCGCGCTGGGGCCTACGGTTTCCTGTCGATCCGGCCTTGCCCGCGGCGCGGGCGGAGGTGTTCTGGCGGCCGGAGGTAGCGCCGGGCATTGTCATTCCGTTCGAGGCGGGCGACCGCGATCTGGAGCGCATGGCCACGCCGCCGCCGTTCGTCGGCGCGCCGCGTCGCGCCGAAGACGGATTGCATGTTCGTCTGGCGGCGGGCTTGCAGATGCTGTTGCGCGGCGACGCCAGGCCGGACGGTCCGTTGGTCGTGGTGCTCGGCTTCGACCGCGATTTCGGGCTTCGCGTGCGGGCGGCTGAGGCCTTGCAGCGCGCCGCCGGCGGCCGGGCGGCGCCGCGCTCGCGCCTGACGGCGGCCCAGCGCCTGCGCCTGGCGCGTAGCCTTCTGGCCTTGGACGGAGCGCTTCGCCACGACAGCTATCGCCAGATCGCCGAAGCGGTGTTCGGTCTGGAGGCCGTCGATCGCGAAGACTGGCGAACGGCCTCGGTGCGCGACGCGACCATCCGGCTGGTTCGGACGGGGAGGGCGCTGATGCGGGGTGGTTACCTGAAACTCCTCAAGGGCGGCCTCTAGCGGCCGGGGGTGGCGAAAACGGCGCCCCCGATCTTCGCCATCCCTTCAGCCGCGGGTGGTTCGCCACGGTGTCCGGGTCTCGCCGGGGCCTCGCCAGGCCCGGTCGCCGCCGCCCGGAACACCCACGATGTCGCAATCAACGCCCGCGATGCCGCCTCGGCATCTGACCACGCCGGAAGCCGCGCGCTTCCTCAGCCTTTCCAGCCGCACCCTGGAGAAACACCGGACCTACGGGACCGGGCCGGTCTATCGCAAGATCGGCGGCCGGGTGATCTACACCCTGGCCGATCTTGAGGCCTGGACAGCGCGCGGCGCGCGCACCTCGACCAGCCAGGTCTGCGCCGAGGTCGTGCTGCCGGCCAAGCGCCACGCCGCCGTTGCGCCGGCCTACGCCAAGCCGGCGGACGACCAATGATCAGCCCGTCAGACACCCAGGTCGAGCTGATCTGGCTCGAGAACCAGATCGAGCGGTGGATCCGCTTTGGCCGCCCTAGCGGCGAGCGTCTGATCGATCGCCGCCGCCGGATCATCACCTTCGCGCCGGGTTCGGTATTCGCCTTCGTCCGTTGGCGGGCCGGCGAGTTCGGCACCGTGGAGTCGCGGATCGTCATCCTGCGCGCGGTGGGGCCGGGGGAAGCGTTCACCACCGTGCCGTTTGTCGCGCCGGGCGGCGAGATCCTGCTCGACATCGCCGGCTGGCCAAAGGTCCAGAAGGTGCTGGCGGCCATCGACGCGGTCGAGCTGGTCGGCGTGCGGCCCGAGGACGCCGCGCCGGACCATTGGCGGCACGTTCACAGCCGGATCCTGGTCGGCCTGGCGCCCCGGACCTACGACCGGTTGCGCCATCGGGCCTGGCGTCTGCGGCGAGGATTGGGCCGATGACCGCGCCCAGGATGCTGGTCGTCGGTGCCGTTCTTGCGGGCTGCGCCCTGCTGGTCGGCCCCGTCATCGTCGATCCGCCGCCGCGCCTGCTATTCAACACCACGGTCAGCGCGCCGATCGGGTTCTATTGGATCGATCGACGCCCGCCGCGGATCGGCGACTGGGTTGTCGTGCGTCCGCCGGCTGACCTGGCGACTTGGATGGCGCGGCGAGGCTATCTGCCCGTCAATGTCCCGCTCCTGAAGCGGTTGGCCGCAACTGACGGACAGACCGTCTGTGGGCGGGCAGGGCGCGTGTTCATCGACGGCCGTCTGGTCGCCATCGCGCGGGATCAGGACCGATGGGGGCGTCGGCTGCACCCCTTCGTCGGTTGCCACCGCCTGGCCGATGGCGAGGTCTTCCTGCTCAACGCCGACGCGCCGCGCAGCCTCGACGGCCGCTACTTCGGGCCGTTGCCACGCACGACGATCGTCGGGCGGGCGGTCCCGCTGTGGACGGTGGGAAGGCGCTGACCGTGCGGGTTCTTCCTTTCCCCCAAGTCCTTTCCTTGTTCGGTCGAACGGCCGCGCCTTTCCTCGTCCCGGCCAAGACCGCGTCGGCGACCGCGCGCAGCCGCCGTCAGGGGCGGCCGCCAGGCCGGCGCGGGACGCGCCTTGCCCTTGACGGTGGCGAGCGCGGACGCACGCTTTTCAACACCGGGACTGGGGCAGGAATGCCGCGCGCCCAGCGCGCGACCGTCTCTCTTCTTGTCGCGCTGGCCCTCGCCGCCACGGGGCCGGTCTCCCGCGCCGTCGCCGCCCCGGTGAGCGACGCGACCTTCGAGATCGATCGGGCAATCGCCGAGGCCTCGGCAAGGTTCGGCCTATCGACGGACCTGATCCGCGCCGTCCTCATGGCGGAAAGCGATGGTCGCATCGACGCCGTCTCGCCCAAGGGCGCCATGGGCCTGATGCAGTTGATGCCGGCCGCCTGGCGCGAGATGCGCGCCGAACTGGGGCTTGGCGATGACCCGTTTCGTCCTCGTGACAACATCCTGGCCGGCGCCGGCTACCTGCGAAACCTGCGTGATCGCTTTGGCTCGCCCGGTGACTTGGCCGCCTACAACGCCGGACCTGGACGCTATCAACGGCACCTGGATGGGGCCGCGCCGTTGCCGCGCGAGACGATGGCCTATGTCGTCCGGGTTCGACGGCGGCTGGACCTGGAGCCACTCGGAGTGCGGCGGCTGCCGGCCGATTGGCGGCGATCCGGTCTGTTCGTCGAGACCTTCTCTCTAGACACCGAGCCGGAAGCAGCGGTCGCGCCGCTGTTCGTTCGGCCGGCGGGGGAGGGCGGTCGATGAGCACCGATCGGTTTTGCGCGATGATCTCGGCTACGGCCGTCGAGCCTGGTCCGGTGAGGCCGTGCGATGGAAGCGGGGTGAAAAGACTTTATGCCTGCCGATCGAGGACAGGACCACCCTCGCAGCCTCGGCGCCGTGTCCGTCAAGAAGACGTGGTTCCCCCAAAATGCTGCGCATTTCGGCTCCCCCACGTCCCGCTGCGCGGCGCCTTCGGCGTTCTTGACGGCCCCGTCACCGGCCGCCTGGGCGGTCCTGTCCTCGATCGGCAGGACGGCAGAACAGGTGAGTGTCATGATCACGCGTACAACACGGCCCGCGCCGGGATCCGACGCCTACTGGGCCGACCGCAAGGCCGCGTTCAGGGTGATTGCGAAGCTCGAAGCAGCGATCGCTTACCGCAACCGGGAGCCGCTTCATCTCGCCGGTGTGGGCTACGACTGGGAGAGCGGCGAGGGCGAGGTGATCGAGAACCTCGCGCCGTGGAAACATGTCGCCGCGCTTCAGGGCGCAGCGCGGGTCAACCCGACCGTGGTCGAGATCCTGACCGCTCAACGGCGCATGGATCTGCTCACGAATTGAAACCTCAGCGAGGGAAGCGGCGTCCCAGTGCGCTGCCTCCCCATCGCCCGTCGGCTCCGGGAAGGAACGCAAAAGCGGACCATTGGGACGGGAGAGGACGTCAAAATCGACGGCAAGATAAAAGAACCGGGACCCTGCGGGCCGGTTTCCTTGGTGGTGAAGGGGAATTTCCGGGACCTGGGGTCGTTTCGCGGGCCTTGCCGGCAAAGACCGCCCGGAAACTCAAAGACTTGATAGGGACCTCCGGGCTCGGAGGCCGCCATGGCGGCTGAAGACGAGTTCGAGCCCCGTCTGGGCAAGATCGACAACGACGGGGCCGGCGCGGCGCGGAAGAGCCGAAGCTTCGTCTCCGAAGTCATGACCGCGGCCCGTCGCGCCGGCGGCGGCGCGGTCGATTTGGGGCCGCGCGGTCAAGGGCCGCGTCCGGGACGCGGCGCCAGTCGGGCGCCGTCGCGCGTCGCGTCGCGACAGGTGATCATCAAGTCCAGGATCATCCGGCATCAAGGCGCGCGGTTCCGGGCCGCGCCGCTGTCCCAGCACCTTCGCTATCTGCGGCGCGAGGGCGTCAGTCGCGACGGCCAGGCGGGCGAGGTCTTCGACCGCGAAGGCTTGGCCGACCACGAGGCCTTCGCCGCGCGGTGCGAGGACGACCGCCACCATTTCCGCTTCATCGTCTCGCCGGAAGACGCCGAGCAGCTACAGGATCTGCGGGCCACGACGCGCGACCTGATGGCCCAGGTCGAGCGGGACCTGCACACGCGGCTGGACTGGGTCGCGGTCGATCACTGGAACACCGACAATCCCCACGTCCATGTCCTCGTTCGGGGCGTCGCCGACGACGGCGCCGACCTGGTGATCAGCGGCGACTATATCGGGCGCGGGATGCGCCAGCGGGCCATGGATCTGGTGTCCTTGGAGCTGGGGCCGCGATCCGAGCGCGAGATCGCCGCCAGCCTCGACAAGGAGGTGTCGGCCGAGCGCTGGACCAGTCTGGACTGGCGGCTGCGCGAGCGGGTCGATGGCCCGGAGGGCGTGGTCGATCTGCGCGCGACCGGAGGGCGGCTGGCCAGTGCGGACCTTCGCCTGGTCGGGCGCGCCCAGACCTTGGAAAGGTTCGGTCTGGCCGAGACCGCGGGGCCCGGGCGCTGGCGGCTGGCGGAGGATCTGGAATCCAGGTTGCGGGCGCTGGCCGAGCGCGGCGACATCATCAAGACGCTGCACAAGGCGATGGGGCAGGGGCGTGATCCCGCCACGCTCGCCATCCAGGGCGAGCAACTGGCCGAGCCGGTGTTCGGCCGGCTGGTCGATCGGGGCCTGCATGACGAGCTCAACGGCCAGGCCTACGCCGTCGTGGACGGCGCCGACGGCCGGCTGCATCACTTCAAGTTTGGCGACCTATCAGGGACGGGCGACACGCCCATCGGCGGGTTGGTCGAGATCCGCACGTGGGTGTTCGAGGACGCCAAGCCGCGGCTGGAGCTGGTCCACCGGTCCGACCTGACGATCGACGCCCAGGTCCGGGCCGACGGGGCGACCTGGCTCGACCGGCAGATGGTGTCGCGCACGCCTCAGCCGTTCGCGCCGTCGGGCTTCGGCGCTGAGCTGCGCGACGCCCTGGACCGACGCCTCGCCCATCTTGAAACCCAGGGGCTGGCCGGGCGCCAGGACGGGCAGTTGGTCCCCGTGCGAAATCTTGTTGCGACCCTGCGCGAACGGGAACTGGCGCGGGTGGCGGGCAACCTGCAGGCCGAGACCGGCGCCGTGCGCGGCGAACTCGTGGCGGGCGATCCGGTGAGTGGGGTTTATCGGCGGCGGATCGACCTGGCGTCCGGTCGCTTCGCAATGATCGACGACGGGTTGGGCTTCCAGCTCGTGCCCTGGACCCGCGCGCTCGACCAGCGCCTGGGCCAGGAGGTGAGGGGGACGATCGCGCCTGGCGGTGGGGTCGATTGGGCGCTGGGACGCAAGCGGGGGATCGGGCTTTGAGGAGCACGTCCATCCCATGACTGGAACCAAGATCCTGTGGGGCCAGGTCCTAGTCGTCGGCCTGCTGGCCCTCGCCGGCGTCTGGGGCGCGACCCAGTGGACAGCCTGGCAACTGGCCTATCAGGCGCGGCTGGGCCCGCCCTGGTTCATGCTTGGCGATTGGCCGGTCTATCCGCCGCCGGCCTTCTTCGTCTGGTGGTTCATCTACGACGCCTATGCGCCGCCGGTGTTCGTGCGCGGCGCGTTCATCGCCGCGACTGGGGCGCTGACCGCGGTCGGCGTGGCGATCGCCATGTCGGTCTGGCGCGCCCGTGAGGCCAAGAAGGTGACGACCTATGGCTCGGCACGCTGGGCGGAGGCCGGCGAGATCCGCGCCGCCGGCCTGCTCGGCGACGAGGGGGTCATGCTCGGCCGGTTCGGCGATCACTACCTGCGCCATGACGGTCCCGAGCATGTGCTCTGCTTTGCGCCGACTCGGTCGGGCAAGGGGGTGGGCCTGGTCGTGCCGACCCTGCTGACTTGGCCAGGGTCGGTCGTCGTCCACGATATCAAGGGTGAGAACTGGGAACTGACGGCGGCTTGCCGCGCCAGGATCGGTCATGTCCTGCGGTTTGATCCGACCGATCCGGAGAGCTGCGCCTATAACCCGCTGCTGGAGGTGCGGCGCGGCGCGACCGAAGTCCGCGACGTCCAGAACATCGCCGATATCCTGGTTGATCCGGAAGGCGCCCTGGAGCGGCGAAACCATTGGGAGAAGACCAGCCACAGCCTGCTGGTGGGGGTGATCCTGCACGTCCTCTATGCCGAGGCCGACAAGACCCTGTCCGGGGTCGCCAACTTTCTCGCCGACCCTCAGCGGACCATCGAAGCGACCCTGCGCGCCATGATGACCACCAGGCACCTGGGCGACCGGGTCCATCCGGTGGTCGCCAGCGCAGCCCGCGAGCTGTTGAACAAGAGCGACAATGAGCGCTCTGGGGTGCTGTCCACGGCGATGAGCTTCCTGGGACTTTACCGAGACCCGGTGGTGGCCGAGGTCACGAGCCGTTGCGACTGGCGCATCGCCGATCTGGTCGAGGCCGACCGGCCCGTCAGCCTCTATCTGGTCGTGCCGCCGTCCGACATCAGCCGCACCAAGCCGCTGATCCGCCTGATCCTCAACCAGATCGGTCGCCGGCTCACCGAGGGCCTGGAGGCGTCTCGATCGCGGCGCCGGCTGCTGCTGATGCTCGATGAGTTTCGGGCGCTGGGCCGGCTGGAGTTTTTCGAGCAGGCTCTGGCCTTCATGGCCGGCTATCGCATCAAGGCCTTCCTGATCGTCCAGAGTCTCAACCAGATCGAGGCGGCCTACGGCGCCAACAACGCCATTCTCGACAACTGCCATGTCCGCGTCGCGTTCTCGACCAATGACGAGCGCACCGCGCGTCGGATCAGCGACAGCCTGGGCACCGCCACTGAGCTTCGAGCCATGAAGAACTATGCCGGCCACAGGTTGTCGCCGTGGCTGGGGCACCTGATGGTCAGCCGCCAGGAAACGGCGCGGCCGCTGCTAACGCCGGGCGAAGTGATGCAACTGCCGCCGGACGAGGAGGTGGTTCAGGTCTCGGGGGCGCCGCCGATCCGGGCGCGCAAGGTGCGTTACTATCTGGACCAGCGACTCGCCGAGCGGGTGGAGACACCGCCCGCGACCCGAACGCGTCTCGCCGTCGCCGACGCAGGGAGTGACTGGACCGGGGTCGTGCCGGCCGAGGTTCGCGCCAATGCGAGCCTCGGAACGCCGGTCGACGAAGGCGGTCATCGGATCGAGCCTGAGTTGGGAGGCACGGACTCGGCGCCGGCGCGGCCTGCGGAGCCACAGATGGACCTCGATCTGGACGGGGAGGGGGACGAGATCCAGCAGGCGGCCGAGGTGCAGCGCCGATTCAGGACAGCCGCGCGCCAGGCGGCTCTCGATCCCGACGACGGCATACCGCTGTGAGGCCGCGCCCATGAAGGTTCAGGCCAAGGTCTTTCTGCCCAGCGATGTCGCCCGCGCGCTTGACGAGGCGGCCCGGCGGACGCGCCGGTCCAAGTCCGAGATCATGGTCGCGGCCCTGGCGAGCTACCTATCGCCGGACAGTGCTGAGGCGACAGAGGCAGCGGTGACCCGGCGGCTGGACCGGATTAACCGGCAGATCGAGCGGTTGGAGCGGGATCTGACCATCACCAATGAGGCTCTCGCGCTCTTCGTGCGGACTTGGCTCAGGAATTCGCCAGCCCTGCAGACCGCCGACGATCAGGTGTCCAGCGATCTTGGAAGGGAGCGGTACGCTCGATTCCTGGAGGTGCTGGCGCGTAGATTATCGAGCGGTCGGCTTCTGCGGGACGAGGTCCGTCAGGACGTGCAGGGCGAGGCTGCGCAGACCTAGGCGAAGGCGCTGGCGCGATCGAGCACGATGTCGGCGGCGTCCGCGAGGCTGGTCACGATGTGATCGGGTCCGACTGCGATGACCTCAGGAGCCCAGCGCGGCGCGAAGCCGCCCGGGAAGTAGATCGTTTCGAGGCCCGCAGCTTTTGCCGGTGCGATATCGCGATCGAGTTGGTCACCGACCATGAAAATCTTGGGTCGGCCCGTCAGTCGTTTGGCTCGCCGGAAGAGGCGTTCGTCCTTTCGCGCTTGTATCACTTTGTCGATCTGCTGGGCCAGACCGTGATGGTTCAGCGTACGCAAGACACGCGGGCGGCTGCCTTCTGTAAGAACAACCGTCGTCATGCCAGCGTGCTTGAAGCGATCGATAGCTTCGACGACGCCCGGACGCAGAGCGGGCATGGCGCCGAGACGACGACCAAACTCGACCTCCATGGCTGCCGCCACGGTCTCGAGCATGCCATTATCGTTGTCGGACCAGGCGCGCTTTGCGGCTCGCTCTACGGGGTCTCCTTCCAACACAAAGCCGAGTGCCCGGGCGAGCAGCCGTGAGGGATAGCCAAGTCCAGCATGGTGACGGTGGGCGAGCTCTTGATCGACTGCTCGAACGTAGGCCAAGCGGGTCTCGGTCTGAGCCTGGAGGCCTTGCAGGCGCTCGATCTCGGCCAAAAGCCATTCTTGAGCATCGCCATAGACGCTGTTGGTGTCCCAGAGCGTGTTGTCGGCGTCGAGAAAGATCAATTCACTCATCGGGTCTTTCCGGCGCGGGGGGGCGGCGAGGCCGCCGGTAGGGAACTCACCTTCGGGGGCGATTGCGTCAAGACTTGGATGACCGGTGGAGGCGGAAGAGGGGCCTTGGGTTCCTTCCAGCGCGGCGTGACGGCCATGGTCACGGCGACCAGGATGATCCAGCCGAGGAAGATCCGTGCCGCATGCCAGAGAAGGTCTTGGGCGGGGCGCATGTAGCGGACCTTATCGTTGGCCTTGCACGCGACCAGGTGCGTCTCCAGCACCAGATCCTTCAGGAAGTCGATCTCGGCGGCGTTGCCGGCTGCCTTCTCGCCCTTGCCAACATAGGTTGCCAGCTGCTCCGCCCAGGCGGCGGGCTTGGCCTTGCTGATCGGAATGTAGAATAACCGCGATCTAACTTTGTCGCCGGCGGCGACAGGCCGATCATCGTAGCGGAAGCGCGTGCGGCTGGCGTGGAAGACGACGACGGCGCCCCCCAGGACGAACAGAAGGAAGAGGGCGAAGGTCGCATAGGCGGCGTCCACCAGGATGACCTGGAAGATCTGGGCTTGGGCGCCGATGGGATAGAAATCGACGAACTTGGCGAACATCATGCCGGCGATGGCCAGGAAGATGGACATGATGGTCAGCAGACGCGCGGCCTTGGCGTCCTGATATTCGGTCTGAGCCTTCACCTCGTTGAGGCTCTCGCGATATCGCTCGCGAAGGACCTTCAGATCGTCCGCTTTCAGCGCCGAAAAGTCGATCGGGCCCAAGTCCTTGCTGAGCAGTTCGATAAGCTTGATGGAGTTGGGCGTATATTCGCCGACCTTGGAGCCGTCGTCGTTGGGCAGGCGGGGATAGTACTCGGTGTCGCGGCCGACGATGGCGTTGATGACGGCGGCGGGTGATCGCAGCTCCGCCCTGTCCGGGTCGACCCACTGGTAGAGTCCGGCTCGTATGCTCTGCTTGTCGGCCACGTACCCGCTCCGGCGATCTATCCCGCTTTGAGAACTATAAGATGCGTATGCGTCAGTTTCGGTCGCGTCAGGCCCATCCCACCCCGGGCAGAGATTACGCCTCCGCACGAGATTCGCGAACTGAGGGCAAGGCGCCACCATCGGCTCAGGCCCGGCGAACAAACTGAAAAAACTTACTACCAGACCGGCGATCGTCGCGCGTCAAGGGAGCAACAGTAACTCGATGGGCTCGGGTTCGGCGGCAGTGAAATTACTGTCGTTGACCCGCAGAGCCAATCACGGTGTAGAAGCGCAGTATTATGACCCTCATTCTGGCCACCTGCACGGCGAAGAAGCGTCCAGGGCCGCAGCCAGAACTCCAGGCTGCGGCGTTGCCGACTGGCGATCTGTCTAGCGTTGTTACGGAGTGGGCACGCCGGGTGCGGAACGCGGAAGGTCGCGTCCTGGCCGGCAGCCTGTATGTTGGACATGGCTGGCGTCACGCGCGGGCGGCGGCGCAGATATCAGGCGCCGACCTCGCGGTGATCTCTGCCGGCCTGGGCGTCGTGCGGGCTGAGACGCCCGTTCCGTCGTACGGCATGACGATCGTCGACGCCGCCGACGACGTGCGTCGCCGGATCGAGGGCTCGATCACGCCCACCGACTGGTGGCGCGCTCTTTCGGCCGAGCGGCTGGCCGGACCCACATTGGGCGAACTGCTCGACGGTGAGTCTGGTCTAGTCCTTGTCGCTATGCCGGAGACCTATCTGGCTATGGTCGGCGAAGAGTTGGCCGCGTCGCGTCCGGTCCGCGAAGGACGGCTTCGGATATTCACGGGCGTGCGCATCGATGCAGTGCGGTCCGACCTGACGAAGGCGGTCATGCCATACGACGGTCGCCTGGACGACCCGGCCTTGGGCCTCGGCGGCACCAGCGATAGCTTCGCCGCGCGCGCGCTGCGCCACTTTGTTGAGGTCTTCGGGATCTCGGCATCGGATCTGGCGACCGACAAGCAACTGGTGTTGACGACGCTGGAGGCACGGACGGCCCCTGAGCGTGCTGTCCGGGCGCGCCGCACCGACGCCGAGATCACCAGTCTCCTGCGTGAGCACTGGCACAAGGGGCGGGGCGCGCCCAGCCGCTTGCTCCGTATCCTGCGTGATGACCTAGGGGTGGCCTGCGAGCAGTCGCGCATCACGCGCCTGGTGGACGACCTGCGCGCCGAAGGAGCTGTCGATGTCGTCTGAAACCGCCCTGGTGGTCCGCGCGATCCGAACGCAACAGGCCGGCGGCGTGCCGCTCTACGCCTTCTTCATGTATGGCTCGGACGTCGCGCGCGTTGCCGACATCAGCCGTGTTCATCGCGACGAGGGGGATCTGAAAGGCTTCCAGCGCCGCGAAGTGCGCGACCACGTCAAGGGCATTGTCGACTTCCTCGACAGCGGGCCGGTGCTCTTTCCCAACGCCATCATCCTGGCTCTGTCGCCGGAGGTGGAGTTCACCCCGGCGCGCGGACCTCGGCCCAGCGGCCTCTGCGACGTGGGCGCGGCGGGGACCCTGAGCTTGCCGTTGCGCCCTGAGGGCGATCGTTCGGCCTGGATCGTCGACGGCCAGCAACGGTCCCTGGCCCTAGCCAAGGCCCGTGACCCAGGTATCCCCGTGCCTGTCGTCGGCTTTGTCTCCGCCGAGCTGCAGACCCATCGCGAGCAGTTCATCTTGGTCAACAAGGTGCGGCCGCTGCCGCCGCGGCTGATCAATGAGCTGTTGCCTGAGGTCGAGGCTTTGCTGCCGCGTGACCTGGCAGCGAACAGATTGCCCAGCGAACTGGTCAATCTCCTAAACCGAGACCCCAAGTCGCCATTCCATCGCCTGATCAAGCGGGCGTCCGATGGTCCCGGCGCTCCGGGCGTGGTGACCGATACGGCCCTGATGGCCGCAATCAAGCGCAACATGCGCCCACCGCTCGGGGCGCTTAGCCCCTACCGGCGGAACGGCGATGGGCTCGATGCTCAGGGTCTGATCAGCGCCTTGATGCTCTACTGGGGCGCGGTGCGGGACACGTTCCCTGAGGCCTGGGGGCGTGATCCGGAGCAAAGCCGTCTGATGCACTCAGCTGGCCTGCGCGCCATGGGCGACCTGATGGATCCGATCATGCTGCGCGCCGAAGGCGCCACCTCGCCCGAGCAGGACGTCCGCCGCTCGTTGGCCAGGATCAAGCCGCACTGCTTCTGGACGGAGGGCGTTTGGCCCGATCTAGGTTGGGCCTGGAACGAGGTGCAGTCGACTAGCCAGAACATCACTAAGCTGGCCGACCATCTGATCCGGCTTGACCGCGAACTTGCGAGGCCGGCCCGATGAAGTTCCTCTACGCCGATAGCCTCGACTTCGTCGATCCACGCTACGACTTCCTGCGCGACCGCAATGGCGAAGGTCGCGAGCCCTATTGGGACGACCTCTTCGCCCATGAACTGATGGGCTACGCGCCCTACGACGGGATTCTGGTGTCCCGCGGGATCGTCGGCGGTTCGGCGGTCGCCGGCAAGTACACCGCCAGCCAGGCGCTGCGGTTCCGTCGGGACGGCGCGCGGGCCTTCCTGCGCATGGATGCGCCGCCCTTCGCGGCCCTGCCGCTGTTCGGCGATTGCGGGGCGTTCACCTATCACAAGGCCGATGTGCCGCCCTATACGCCGGCGGACATGGCCGCTTTCTACGAGGACGGCGGGTTCACCCACGGCTGTTCGGTCGACCACATCATCTTCGACTTCGACGAGACCGCCAAAGGCATGGACGGCGGTTCGGAGGAAGCCCGCCGCCGTTTCGAGATCACGCTGGAGAACGCCGCTGCGTTCCTCGAAGAAACTCGCCACATCGGCTGCCATTTCACGCCGTTGGGGGTCATTCAGGGCTGGTCACCCGACAGCATGGCCGAAGCTGGACGACGCCTGGCGGCGATAGGCTACGACTACTTGGCCGTCGGGGGCACCGTGCCTTTGAAGTCGCCGCAGATCATGGCCGCGCTCTCGGCAATCCGGGAGGCGGTGCCGGCGGCGACGCGCCTGCATGTCCTAGGCTTCGCCAAGGCCGAAGAGATCGATCAGTTCATGCCCTTTGGCATCACCAGCTTCGATACGACCTCACCGCTGATCCGCGCATTCAAAGACGCCAAGGCCAACTACTATCTGCCCAAGGCCGGCGGGGGGCTGGAATACTACACCGCCATTCGTGTTCCCCAGGCCACTGAGAACCCCAAGCTGATGCAGTTGGCTAAGCGCGGCGTGCTGCAGCAGGAAGAGCTGGTCCGCCTGGAAGCCGCCGCCTTGTCGGCTCTACGGGACTATGACCGGGATGCCCGCGGCCTGGAGGAAACGCTGGACGCCGTCCTGGAATACGCCGCGCCGGCGACGCTGGGGGCGGCGCTGAAGGATGTGCCGGGGTCCAAGAGCTTCAAGGACCTGCGCGTTCGATACGAACGCACCCTGGCCGATCGCCCATGGAAGCGCTGCGGCTGTCCGATCTGCCGGCAGCTTTCCATTGAAGTCATTATCTTCCGCGCCTCTAACCGCAATAAGAGGCGCGGCATGCACAACCTCGGCGTCTTCAAGGCGCTGGTGGATACCCTTCCCAACGGATTTATCGTTCATGAGTCAGCTGATCTTCCCGGCGGTGCGCGCGCGCCAGAGTCACACGCACACCGTCCTGAGCCTTGCGGCTAGGGCTGGGGAAGTCCTGAGCTTCGCGATCATCGACCGGGTGGCGCGTGACGAGGCGCATGCGCTCAACGGCTTCCAGCGCCCGCAGATCGCTGGCCACATCCGCGAGATCCAGGACTATCTGGAGAAGGACGACTCTATCCTGCCCAATCCGATCGTAGTCGCTTTCATTGAGGGCGGGCCGGTCAGAGTGAAAGGGGAGGCGGATGCGCCCGTCGTGGAGGTCGTGATCGACCTGTCGGGTGGGGCGCAGGGCCTGGTGGTCGACGGCCAGCAACGCCTGACGGCGTTGTCGCGCCTGGACAAAGATTTCCAGGTCTTCGTCTCGATCGTGGTCTGCAAGGATGAGGCCGAGTTGCGCCGTCAGTTCGTGCTGATCAACAATACCCGGCCGCTGTCGAAGTCGCTGGTCTACGAACTGTTGCCGTCGGTGGGAGGGCTGCCCCAGCGACTGAGCGAGCGTTCGGTCGCGGCCGACATCACCGCGCGCTTGAACTTCGACGACACCTCGTCGCTGCGCGGGATGATCCACATGCACACCAATCCCGCGGGCGTCATCCGGGATACGGCCATCCAGAAGGTGATCATGCAGTCGGCGACGGACGCCGCCATGCGCAAGCTGCTCAAATCTGGGCAGGGGGTCGAGAGTTGCTTCCAGCTGGCCAGTGCCTTCTATCAAGCCGTCGCCGAGACTTTCCCGGAGGCGTGGAACGACATGACCCCGCACACCTCCCGCCTCGTGCACGGCGCGGGCGTCATGGCGATGGGCGGTGTGATGGACGAACTAGCGGGACGGGATGAGGCTCGTACAGCGGCTGAGTTCAGGGTCGGGCTGGCTAGCCTAAAGGGGCGCACGGCCTGGACCTCGGGCGAATGGGTATTTCCTGATGGGGAGCGGCGACATTGGAAGGCGATCCAGAACGTGAATCGCGACATCATCGCCCTTCGCGACTACTTGCTCGGCATCATCCGCGACGATCTTCGCGTCAGACGGGGCGGGCGGCCGGTTTGATCGAGAACAACGACGTTGTCGGACGGTTCAATCCATTTCTCGCCCAGGCGAGCGGAGGATTTTGGTGCACGAGCTTAGCAAGCAGTTCCGGTTCGAGTCGGCTCACACCCTGCACAGGGTGATCGACGCCGAACCCAGCCGGCGCATTCATGGCCATTCCTACCGCGCCGAGGTGGTCGTACGCGGACGTCCCGATCCGGTTACGGGCATGGTCGTCGACCTTGGCCTGTTCGAGCGCGCGCTGGAAGCGGCGCGTGACGGCCTCGATCATCGCATGCTGGACGACATCAAGGACTTGGGCCCCGGCACCCTAGAAAATCTGTCGGCCTGGATCTGGCGCCAGGTCATTGGAACCTGCCCGGGCCTGACGCGGGTGACGGTCTATCGCGACTCCACTGGCGACACCTGCAGCTACTTCGGCGAGGCGGACGCGGCATGACGGGCGAAGGCGCGCTAGTTCTGTTTTCGGGCGGGCAGGACTCGGCCACGTGCTTGGCTTGGGCCCTGGAGCGGTTCGAGCGCGTCGAGACGATCGGCTTCGACTATCGCCAGCGGCACGCCGTTGAACTCGACCAGCGCAGTCCGTTGCTGGACGGCTTCAAGGCCCTGAACCTGCAATGGGCCGCGCGGCTGGGCGAAGACCATACGCTCGACCTGGGCGTCCTGGGCGAGGTGTCGGACACGGCGCTGACGCGCGAGGCCGAGGTGAAGTTCCAGGCTGACGGTCTGCCCAACACATTCGTGCCAGGTCGGAACTTGATCTTCCTGACCTTCGCCGCAGCGGTCGCCTATCGCCGCAACCTACGGCACCTGGTCGGCGGCATGTGCGAGACCGACTTCTCCGGCTATCCCGATTGCCGGGACGACACCATCAAGGCCTTGCAGGTAGCGCTCAATCTCGGCCTCGAACGCCGTCTTGTCCTGCATACGCCGCTGATGTGGATCGACAAGGCCCAGACCTGGTCCATGGCTCAGGACCTGGGCGGTCCGGCCCTCGTCGATCTGATCGTCGAGGAGAGCCACACCTGCTATCTCGGTGATCGGCAGCACCGTCACTCGTGGGGGCATGGTTGCGGAACCTGTCCGGCCTGCGACCTGCGGGCCAAGGGTTTTGAAAGGTTCCGCGCCGCCGGGTGACGATAGCGATCAGCTGTTGAGAGAGTCGATCAACGTCAAGGAATCGAACCAGTCCTTGCCGTTGCGGACGTTACCGGGGATCCGCTTGAGGTCCTTCAGAATCATGGAACGGCCAACGTCGGTGTCGAGGCCGCTAGACGACCAGGGAGAGGTCCAAAAGGCATAGACTTGTCGCTTGAGAAGATCCTTGACCGCTTCGGAGACCGCCTGCAGGTCCTTGAGCATTTCTACCTGATCGAGGGCCTCCGCCTTCGCGATAACGTGGTCGACTAGATACTGTGAGAAGACCATAACGCCGACCTTGGAGAGAAGGCGCGAATTGGCCTCGCTCCAGGCCTCTGGCCAGACTTCTTTTACCGCTCGCCACACCTCCAAGAAGAAGTCGACGACGGAGTCATAGTTTTTCGTCTCTGCGTCCGCTGAGGTCACCGCCAACTCCTGACTCAGATGCAGCAGGGCGGCCTCAAAGGCATTGGGCGGAATAAGCCGGAAGGGATTGGTCTCCGGATTGCGGGGCCAATTTAAGCGGCCCTTGAAGGGGCTGTCGGCCTCGGTGTCGATCGTCTCCAGGTAGGTGGGCGCGCCATTCGATTTCATCCGCGCCGACTTCGTGAGGCGCGTGTCCAGGTCGCTCTGCTGGTAGGCCAGTTTGAGCGCACGCATATGGTCTGGGCTGACCTTCGAGACCTTGTTGTTGATGACCAGGAACTGGAAGGCGATCTCTTCATCTTCAGCGCCTAGCAGCAGGACGACGGACACCGGCGTTCTAGGGTCGAACGCGTTGATGCCGAAGATGCGGTGCTGGCCATCGATGATCAGGCCGGGCAGATCTTCGCCGGCTTCGATGGTGATGGTGATGGCCGTCGGCGCCGTCGTCGTCTGACCAAGGATATTTGCGTCGACCCCCGTCACGGCGCTGAAGGGCAGGGCGATCGTCAGGGCGGTCGGAATCGTATTCCGATCGTCGGCGCCGAGGAACTGGCGGATTGAGCGCGTCTTGGACTCTTTCTCACGACGTTGCACGCCAGCGAGGTTGTCGGACTCAAGGCGATCCACGCGCGCCCAGCTTAGGATTTCTCCAACGGGCGCGGAAATCATGCAGAACGCTATCTTGGCGCTTTCACGCTGTGAAAATACCAGCGCCGGGTAGGGAAAGCTTGCCATATCGATCAAGTCCAAAGCTGGGGCAGGACCGAAAGGTCGTGCACGGTGTGATTGAAAAACCAGGCGCTATCTACATCAGGGGTGATCGTCTGACGGATTCCAGCAGGGCCGAGTTGAATAAACGCGTCCTTCAGGCTGACGGTCTCGCGTTCCGCCAACGCAGTAGCGGCTTTACGGTGCAGCGCCATGTCGGTTAGACGCCGACCCTCGGTGGTCTGACCCAGGAAGGCGTAGTCAACGACAACGCCGAAGACGTCCCAACTGACCCGATCCTTCTTGAGGCCGTTGCACTCGTCGCAGACCGGCAGGAGGTTGTCCTCAGAGCTGACCCCGCCGAGCGATTGCGGCCAGAGGTGATCTAAAGGATAGCCTTTGGCTCCGAGGTCAATCCCGCATACATAACAGGGCACGTGACCGATCCGCCGACGCGTTTCCTTGTCGATATCGCCCCGGGTCTTGGTCGAGATGCTTTGTCTCGACACGACCGCGCAGTTAAAGGCGAGATTGGCGATCACAGGCAGGATGGGGTCGGCGAAGCTCATGCCCATCGGCGAGACGCAGTACTGTTTTATCCGGGCTACAACATGTTCGCGATACTGCGCGGGCTCGTCGCCTCCGGCCATGGCTGCAATCAACGCCTTGGACGCGTTGCGCGCTAGTCTTACGCACGCGTCTGAGATGGCCGCGTTGGTCAGTGCTTCGCCGGGCCGCCTGTCACCGTCCAGCCAATCGAAGCCGGCCAGTCCTCGGCGGCCGACTTGATCTCCGGCAGCGTCGAACCACCAGTCGCGCAGCGAGAACCACAGCCGTTCTCCAGGAGACGTGGCCGCGAATCTTTGGCGGGACGATCGAAGCAGGAAGGGCTGGTACATGCGGTCCGAAAATAGCGTGCAACCGACGCGCGTGTCGTCCCGCCAGATAGCCGTGATCCGTTGCCGTCGTCCACAGCAAAGCTTCGGGCTTCGTTCGAGCGGAGAAGAGACCTGCACGCGTGGGGGTGGCGTCGAAATCGGACGCATTGCTCTGGGCACTACCGAATCTTCTCTTTTCGTCACACGCGTCGATTAGCTAAGCTTTGACCGTGCGACTCGAAGGCGAGTGCCATGTCCCTGACCGCAGGCCCCTGCGGCGGGAATGGGGGGCGAAGTGCGGTTCGAAGCGTTTTTGACGTTGGTCGGTCAAACCCCAGCTATCGGGCGCCGACCCAATCCTGAGCAGGAAGCCTGCATCGGCGCGGCCCCGGCGGTGCCGACGATGATCGTCGCTGGGCCCGGCAGCGGCAAGACCACGGTCTTGGTGTTGAGAGCCTTGCGGCACATCCTGGTGGACCTGATCACGCCCGAGCGCATCGTCATCACCACCTTTACCGTCAAGGCAGCGCGCGAAATCCGCAGCCGCCTGATCGAGTGGGGCGACGCCTTGCTCGAGACGGCCATGGCTGGACCACTCTCCGATGAAGATCGGGCCTTTCTTCAGCGGGTGGACATCAACCGGGTGATCACCGGCACGCTCGACAGCATCTGTCAGGAGGCCCTTGGATCTGATCGCCACGCCGATGAGCCGCCTCTGGTGACGCTCGAGAGCTTCGCGGCCGGGGTAATCCTGCAGCGTCGAGGTGGCCTCGGCAGGGTCTATCGCGAGCATCCTGACGAACTGGGGCCGTTTCTGGCGCCCTTCACCTTCGACGGGAACCCGCCGCGTACAACGGCCGAGGCTGCATCCGCTATGGTGCCGATCATCGAGCGCTTCGTGCAGGATCGTGTTGATCTGGAAGCCTTCGGCGCCGCCGACCAGCCGTTGGCCCATCGCCTGATCGCCCAGGTCGCCGGGGATTATCGCCAGTACCTGCGCGACAACAATCTGCTCGACTTCTCCAGCTTGGAAGAAGCGCTTCTGGCGCGGCTGCGCGATCGTCGCGTGCCGACCCTGCTGGCCGAAACCCAGGTCGTCCTCGTCGACGAGTACCAGGATACGAACGCCCTGCAGGAAGCGATCTATTTCGAACTCGTCCAGGCGACTGGCGCGTCCTTCACCGTGGTGGGCGATGACGATCAGAGCCTTTATCGGTTCCGCGGCGCAACCATCGAACTCTTTCGCGCCTTCATAGCTCGCTGCCAGGCCCGCCTGGGTCAAGCGCCTGAACGTCCGCTGTACCTAGTCGAGAACTATCGTTCGACGCCGGAGATCGTCGACCACTTCAACACCTTCATCCGCAACGACCCTAACTTTGGACCGGGCCGCATCCAGCCCCCCAAACCAGTGATCCGGCCCAATATCGACCCGTCAAACATGCCGGTGCTGGCGATGTTCCGTGCCGACGGCGAAACCTTGGCGGCTGACCTGGCCGGTTTCCTCCACGGGGTTTTTCGGGGGGCGGGCTTTACGGACGCGGACGGGCGCTTGCTTGAACCCTTGCGCGGAGCGCAGGACGGCGGCGACCTCGGCGATGCGGTGTTCCTGGGCTACAGCGTCATGGAGATGCAGCGACCTTACTTCGGCAACGATCCCGAGCCGAAGTTCCCCCATCATCTTCGCGCGGGGCTCGCGGACCGCGGATTGCACATGTTCAATCCCCGGGGACGTTCGCTGCGCGACATCGACGAAGTCGAGCGGTTGCTGGGCCTGGCGCTGCTGACCATTGATCCGCCTGATCGTCCCGGTGGCTCTGTATTCGAACAGATGTCGATCACCAACGTGGCCAAGTACTTCATGCGCCGCTGGATTGGCGTGGCCCGGGCCTTTCTCGACACGGCGCCGGCGGCGATCTACGGCCGCGCGATCGGCACGGAAATCCGCGAGTGGCGCGATTTCGTGCTGCAGGGCCGCGGCCCGAAGGCGAGCGGCGGAGACTGGCCGTTCCTGGATGTGATCTATGGCCTGACGCCATGGATCTCGTACTTCGAGAACGATCCCGAGGGACAAGTCTATCTTGAGGCCATCTCGCGGGCGGCTGGTCAGGCGGCCGGCTTCTCTGCTTACCGCGGAAAACTTCTGCGGCCGCAAAGTCCCAACAGCCCCGACGACCACGGGATTCTCAGCCTTCAGTCGATCATCCGCGACGTGCTGACCCCGATCGCCGAGAACGGGATCGACGTCGATGAGGAGATCATGCCCAGTGTGCCGCGCGACCGGCTCAACGTCATGACCATCCACCAGGCCAAGGGCTTGGAGTACCCGTTGGTGATCGTCGACGTCGGCGCCGACTACAAGCGGAACCACCCGATGAACCGCTTCCGGCGGTTTCCCGACGAACCCTCATCGACGGCCAAGATCGAGGATCTCTTGGCGCCCTTCACGCCTGAACTGGGTCCGCTTCGGCAAGAGCGCTCAGGCCTGGATCGGAGCTTTGAAGATCTGATCCGCCTCTACTATGTCGCGTTCAGCCGCCCTCAATCGGTGTTGATGCTGGTCGGCTGCGACAAGACGTTGAAGTGGGCCTCGACAATCAAAAACGTCGCCCAGAGCTGGCGTCAGGACGAAACCTGGTCCTGGCAAGAGGCCACCCCGCGTCCCCCTGGCCGCAGGATGCCGGCGGCGGTCTCGCCGCCCTCGCTGTTGTTTGTGTGAGAGCCGCCATGGACCTTCCGATCAAACGCCCCGACCGTGTCGTTCCAGACTACAGCCTAACCGGCGACGTCCTGTCGTTCTCGCGCTGTCGACGTAGCTATCGCTATTACAACGGCTCATCCTTGCCGCCCTCGCGGCCCGTGCAGATGTGGTACGGCGAGTTTATCCACGGGATGATGGAGCGCGCGTTCCGGCTCTGGCAGGACCGTGGTGGCTTGCCGTTCCCGCTGCCGTGTACGATGCCAGAGGAAGGCGAGCGCCCGGGCGAACCGCCGCCAGGCCTCGATCCTTATGATCTTCGGGTGATCGGCTGGCCGATCGAGCAGGCTTTGGCCCACCAGGGCAAGTTCGCCCGAAGCCGCGATGCGCGGGTGTCGGCCTATGAGCGCGCCGAGACCGCGATCAACCAACTCGGCCCGCACCTGTTTCCACTGGTCGATGTCGCCGAGCGCAAGGTCATCGGCACGCGCAGTCTGCCGGCCGGCAGTGATCCGACGGCGGACCGCGCCAGCCGCTATGTTTTGCAGGGCGTTATCGATGTCCTGGGGCACGCCCAGCTCGACAATCAGCCCGCTGGCAACGCTCTGAAGGCGGCGATCCTCGAGGCCCAGCCGGAGCTGAACGGCGAATACGAAATCATCATCGACTACAAGGGGTCCCGGCGGCCGCGTGTCCACGACGACCCCCGCGGGGAGTGGAAGCTGGGCGAGTGGCAGGTCCAGACCTACGCCTGGCTTCGGGACCAGCAACCCGATGCGCGTCCGGTGGCGGCCGGCGTCTTAGTCTATGTAAACGAGCTCTCGCCGGGCAGCGGCGACCTTACCGAGATCAAGCGCTGCATCGTCAACGGCTGGACCGACGTCACGCCACCTAACGGATCGCGCGATGCCTATCAGATCAACACCTGGGAGCCGGGCCGCTTAATCGATCTGTCTCCAGAGTTTCGACTCCGCAGGGCGATACGCGTCGTCCCGGTGACGCCGGTCTCGAAAGAGGAGGCGACGGCGGCGATCGACAATGTCGTACGGGCGATCGAGAACTGTGTCGCGGCCGAGCGGAACTGCAACCATATCCGCCAGGCCTGGCCGGCGGACAGCAATGAAGAAGCCGACTGCGTGGCTTGTGACTTCAAAGCCTCGTGCGAGCACTACCAAGAGAATTTGGCCCGATAGCCAAGGAGAGGGCGCTGGGATTTCCCGTCGTCGAGCGGCTAGTCGCCTCCGGCGGTCTCCGCCCTGCACCTGCCTTTCCACGCCACAGTACGATCGGCCGATTTGGCTGTTGAGATCGGCCTGAACGCGGTCCTTTTAGTCATCCCCGTGAGCAACGGGGATGACCGTGGAGCCCTCCCAGCCTGAAATCGAACTGTCGCGCAGCCGCAAGATGCTGCGCACCGCCCTGGGGCCGCTGCTGCTGGCCAGGCTCGAGGATCCCGGCGTCGCCGAGGTGATGCTGAACCCGGATGGCCGGGTCTGGGTCGACCGCTTCGAGGGCGGTCTGGTCGAGGCGGGCCTGGTGCTGTCGGCCGCCGATGGCGAGCGGATCCTGCGCCTCGTCGCCCACCATGTCGGCGCCGAGATCCATGCCGGTCGGCCGCGCCTGGCCGCCGAACTGCCCGGGACCGGCGAGCGGTTCGAGGGGCTGATGCCGCCCCTGGTGGCGGGGCCGGCCTTCTCCCTGCGCAAACCCGCCAGCCGGGTCTTTCCGCTTCCGGACTATGTCGCCGCCGGCGTGATGAGCGCCGAGCAGGCCGAGGTGCTGGCCGGGGCCGTTCGCGACCGGATGAACATCTTGGTGGTCGGGCCGACCTCCAGCGGCAAGACCACCCTGGTCAATGCGTTGTTGGCGCAGGTCGCCGCCGGCGGAGACCGGGTGGTGATGATCGAGGACGTGCGCGAGTTGCAATGCGCCGCGCCGAACCTTGTGGCCCTGCGGACCGGGGAGGGGACGGCGACCCTCGGTGAGCTGGTGCGTTCGGCCCTGCGGCTGCGACCCGACCGCATCATCATCGGTGAGGTGCGCGGGGCCGAGGCCTTGGACCTGATCAAGGCCTGGGGCACCGGCCATCCGGGCGGGGTCGGCACCCTGCACGCCGGGTCGAGCCTGGGCGCGCTGCTGCGCCTCGAACAGCTCATCCTGGAGGCGGTGGTCACCGTGCCGCGCGCCCTGATCGCCGACACCGTCGACCTGATCGCCGTCCTGGCCGGCCGCGGCCGCCAGCGCCGCCTGGTCGAACTCTCGCGCCTGACGGGCCTGTCCGCCGACGGCGCCTACCAGCTCATCCCCGCCCTGAACCCCTGATCCTCGGAGAGACTCGATGCCCCTTGCCGCCCGTATTCCGTCGCTGCGTCAACGCCTGCTGTCGGGTTCGATGCTCGATCCGCTCGGCCATGTCGCCCGCGCCACGCCCCTGGCGATCGCCGCACTGCTGGTCAGTCGGTCGGCCCAGGCCGCCGGTTCGTCCATGCCCTGGGAAGAGCCGCTGCAGCGGATCCTGGAGTCGATCGAGGGGCCGGTCGCCAAGATCATCGCGGTGATCATCATCATCGTCACCGGCCTGACCTTGGCCTTCGGCGACACCTCCGGCGGCTCGCGCAAGCTGATCCAGATCGTCTTTGGCCTGTCGATCGCCTTCGCCGCCAGTTCCTTCTTCCTGTCGTTCTTCTCGTTCGGCGGCGGGGCGCTGGTCTGATGGAGGGGCCGGTTCCCGGTTTCGCCGCGCCGGTCCATCGGGCCCTGATCGAGCCGATGCTGCTGGCCGGGGCGCCGCGCGCCATCGCCTTGGTCAACGGCACCCTGGCCGCGGCCTTGGGTGTCGGTTTGCGGCTGTGGCTGGTCGGGATCGGCGTCTGGATCGTCGGCCATGGCCTGGCGGTCTGGGCCGCGCGCCGTGACCCCCTGATCTTCGAGGTCGGCCGGCGCCACGTCCGCCTGCCGGCCCGGCTGGAGGTCTGAGCCGTGCTCGACCTTCGCGACTATCCGCGGCGCGGCAAGGCGCTCGTCGACTATCTGCCGTGGGCGGCCCTGGTCGCGCCGGGCGTGGTGCTCAACAAGGACGGGGCGTTCCAGCGCACCGCCGAGTTTCGAGGCCCGGACCTGGCCTCGGCCAGTTCGGCCGAGGTCGCCGCCGTGGCCGCGCGGCTGAACGGAGCCCTGCGCCGGCTGGGTTCGGGTTGGGCCCTGTTCGTCGAAGCCCGCCGCGATCCGGCCATGGCCTATCCCGACAGCGTCTTTCCCGATCCGGTCTCGGCCCTGGTCGACGAAGAGCGCAAGGCGCGGTTCCGCCGCGGCGGGGCGCACTTCGAGAGCCGCTATTTCCTGACCCTGGTCTATCTGCCGCCGGCCGAGCGGACCGGCAGGCTGGAGGGCCTGTTCGTCGAGGGGCGGGCGTCCAGCCGGATCGACTGGCGGGGCGAGCTTGAGGGCTTCGTCGATCGCTCCGACCGATTGCTGGCCCTGGTCGAGGGGCTGATGCCCCTGGCCGCCTGGCTGGATGACGCGGCAACCTTGAGCTTCCTGCACGGGGCGATCTCCACGGTCCGCCAGCGGGTGCGCGTGCCCGAAACCCCGATGCAACTGGACGTCCTGCTGGCCACACAGGCCTTGGACGGCGGGCTGGAGCCGCGGTTGGGCGGAGCCCATCTGCGCGTTCTCACTATCGTGGGATTGCCCACCCAGACCGTGCCCGGCGTGCTCGACGAGCTCAACCGCCTGGCCTTCGCCTATCGCTGGACCACCCGCGCCATCTGCCTGGACAAGCCGGCCGCCGCGGCCCTGCTGGGTCGGATCCGCCGCCAGTGGTTCGCCAAGCGCAAGTCGATCGCGGCGCTTCTGAAGGAGGCCCTGACCCAGGAGCCTTCGGCCCTGATCGACAGTGACGCGGCTAACAAGGCCGGCGAGGCGGATCTCGCCTTGCAGGATCTGGGCGGCGACGCGGTCGCCTATGCCTATGTCACCGCCAGCCTGGTGGTCTGGGACGCCGATCCGGCCATCGCCGACGCCAAGCTGGCCCTGGCCGAGAAGGTCATCCAGGGCCGCGACTTCACGGTGATCGCCGAGCGGGTCAACGCCGTGGAGGCGTGGCTGGGGACCATCCCAGGCCAAGTCTACGCCAATGTCCGCCAGCCGCCGCTCTCGACCCTGAACCTGGCCCATATCGCGCCGTTGTCGGCCGTCTGGGCCGGGCCGCGCGAGAACGCCCATCTGGGCGGGCCGCCGCTCTTGATGGCCCGCACCGAGGGTTCGACGCCGTTTCGGCTGAGCCTGCATGTCGGCGATGTCGGCCACGCCCTGGTGGTCGGACCGACCGGGGCCGGCAAGAGCGTGCTGCTGGCCCTGATCGCCCTGTCGTTCCGGCGCTATGCCGGGGCGCGGATCTTCGCTTTCGACTTCGGCGGCTCGATCCGGGCCGCGGCCCTGGGGATGGGCGGCGCCTTTCATGACCTCGGCGGCGTCTTGGCCGGGCAGGGCGGAGCGGTGGCGCTCCAGCCCCTGGCCCGGATCGACGAGGTGGCCGAGCGGACCTGGGCGATCGACTGGCTGGTCGCCATCCTGGCCCGCGAGGGCGTCGCCATCACCCCGGCGGTGCGTGACCATGTCTGGTCGGCCCTGGCCAGTCTGGGTTCGGCCCCGGTGCATGAGCGCACGATCAGCGGCCTGATCGCCCTGCTGGCCTCGCGCGAGCTGAAGGCCGCCCTGGCCCCCTATGGTCTGGGCGGCCCCTGGGGCGGTCTGCTCGACGGCGACCACGAAAGCGTCGGCGCCGACGACGTCCAGGCCTTCGAGACCGAAGGCTTGCTGGGCACGGCCGCCGCGCCCGCCGTCCTGGTCTACCTCTTTCACCGCGTGGCGCGCCGGCTCGACGGCCGGCCCGCCCTGATCCTGGTCGACGAGGCCTGGCTGGCCCTGGACGACCCGGCCTTCGGCGCGCAGCTGGAGACCTGGCTGGGCACGGTCCGCAAGAAGAACGGCTCGGTGGTGCTGTCGACCCTGTCGCTGGCCCAGGTCGAGAAGAGCGCCATCGCCTCGTCGATCGCCGAGCTGTGCCTGACCCGGATCTTCCTGCCCAACGCCTGGGCCATGGATCCGCAGGGGGCGGCGACCTATCGGCGGTTTGGCTTCAACGACCGCCAGATCGAGATCCTCAGCCACGCCACGCCCAAGCGCGACTACTACCTGCGCACGGCCGCCGGCGACCGCCTGTTCGAGCTGGATCTCGGGCCCGTGGCCCTGGCCTTCTGCGCGGCCGCCTCCAAGCCCGACCAGGCCACCATCGCCGCCCTGCTCGCCGAGCACGGCTCGGCCGGCTTCGCGCGGGCCTGGCTGGTTCATCGCGGCCTGGCCTGGGCCGCCGACCTGCTGCCGGGCGCGCCCGGCGCCGCTACCCCCTTCTTTCCGGAGACCCTGTGATGACCCTGACCCGACGCCGCCTGGCGGCGGCCCTGATGCTCACCCTGGCGGCCGCGCCGCCGGCCCTGGCCCAGGTCGCCGTCTATGATCCCAGCAACTACGCCCAGAACGTCCTGCAGGCGGCGCGCGCCTTGCAGAGCGTCAACAACCAGATCGCCTCGCTGCAGAACGAGGCCCAGATGCTGATCGGCCAGGCGCGCAACCTGGCGGGTCTGCCCTATTCATCCCTGGCCGCCTTGCAGGCCCAGGTGCGCCAGACCCAGGCCCTGATCGGCCAGGCGCGGGGCCTGGCCTATGACGTCGGCCAGATCCAGGACGCCTTCAGGGGCCGCTATGGCGCGGTCCCGTTGAACGCCAGCGATCTTGATCTGACCGCTCGCGCCGATCAGCGCTGGGCCACCTCGGTGGCCGGGTTCGAAGACGCCCTGAAGGTCCAGGCCGGGGTGATCGGCGGGCTGGAGACCGGGCGCGGCGAGATGCAGGCCCTGGTCTCGGCCAGCCAGGGGGCCAGCGGCGCCCTGCAGGCCGCCCAGGCCGGCAACCAGCTCCTGGCCCTCCAGGCCCAGCAGCTGTCGGCCCTGACCGCCCTGGTCGCGGCGCAGGGCCGGGCCGACGCGCTGGAGGCGGCCGACCGCGCCGCGGCCCGCGCCGATGCCAGGGCCCGGTTCGCCAGGTTCATGGGTCGCGCCCCTCAGGCTCCCACCCAGCCATGACGCGTTCCGCCTTCCCTCGGGCCCTCGTCGGGGGGACCGCCCTGATCATCCTGTTCGGCGCGGCGATCCTGGCGGGTCGGGCCGCGCCGGAACTCACGCCGGTCCTCGTGGCGACGCCGTCGGGCGATCCGGCCCTGGCGCGCTGCCGGGCGGCCGGGGCGGCGGCCCTGGACGATCCGGCTTGCCGCAAGGCCTGGGACGCGGCGCGGGCCCGGTTCTTCGGCGCCTCGCCGGAGGCCGGGTCATGAACGACACCGGCGTCATCGACCGTTTTTTCCAGGTGTTCAGCCGCTACATCGATTCAGGCTTTGGCCTGCTGGGCGGCGAGGTCGCCTTCCTGTCGACCACCCTGGTGGCCATCGATGTCACCCTGGCGGCGTTGTTCTGGGCCTGGGCCCCGGGCGAGGACGTCCTGGCCCGGCTAATCAAGAAGACCCTCTATGTCGGGTTCTTCGCCTTCCTCATCGGCAATTTCCAGGCGCTCTCGACCATCATCCTGGCCAGCTTCTCAGGCCTGGGGCTGAAGGCGGTGGGCGGCGGCCTGTCGGCCGAGGACTTCCTGCGGCCCGGCCGCGTGGCGGCGGCTGGCATAGCGGCGGCCAAGCCGATGCTCGAGGCCGCCGCCGAACTGAGCGGTTTTCCGGCCTTCTTCGAGAACATCGTCCAGGTCGTCGTATTGCTGATCGGCTGGCTGCTGGTCGTGGTCGCCTTCTTTATCATTTCCGTGCAAATCTTTGTTTGCGTTCTGGAATTCAAGCTGACGACCCTGGCGGGCTTCGTGCTCGTGCCGTTCGGCCTGTTTGGCCGCACCGCCTTCCTGGCCGAGCGCGTGCTGGGCAATGTCATCGCCGCCGGCGTCAAGGTCCTTGTGCTGGCGGTGATCACCGGCATCGGCTCATCGCTGTTTTCCGAATTCACCGCCGCCATCGCGCCGGGCCAGCCCAACCTCGAAACTGTCCTGGCTCTGGCCCTGGCGTCGCTGACCCTGCTGGGCCTGTCGATCTTCGGGCCGGGGATCGCCTCGGGTCTGGTCTCGGGCGCGCCGCAGCTGGGCGCGGGCGCCGCCGTCGGGACCGGCCTGATGGTCGGCGGCATGGCCATGGCCGGAGCCGCCGCCGCCCAGCTGGCAGCCGGCGGCGGCGCGAGCCTGGCCGCTGGCGCGGCAGGGGCGGCGGGCGGACGGCCCGGACCCTCGGGCGGCGGCGACGACCTGCGGCCGCCGTCTGGTCCCCAAGGCTCCGGACCTGGTCCGGGACCCGCGCCCGGCGGTGGATCGGCCGCGCCGACGCCGGCCTCAAGCCCCGCGGGCGGTCCCAGCAATGGCTCGTCGGGCAGCTCGTCCGGCGGTTCGTCCGATGGCGGCGCGGACGAGGGCGGGCAGCGCGGCGCGCCGCCGGCCTGGGCTCGCGATCTGCAGCATCGCCAGGCTCTGGCCCATGGCGCCGGCCTGGCCCTGCACGCCGCCGGTAGCGGCGACGCCCACGGCAGCGGCGCCAACCCATCACTCTCGGAGGATCGCTGATGAACCCGTTCAAGGGCTCGCCGCGCCTTGGCGCGACGCCCGTTCCCGAAACCCCCTATCAGCGGGCCGGCCAGGCCTGGGACGAGCGCCTGGGGACCTGGCGCGCCCAGGCCGCCGGCTGGCGGTTGATGGCCGTTGGCCTGTTGGCGGCCAATACAGCGCTTTGCGGCAGCCTGGCCTGGCTGGCGACGCGCGGCTCGGTGACGCCCTGGATCGTTCAGGTCGATCATCTTGGCGCGCCGCGTGTCGTTGCGCCGGCCGTCCCGGGCGTGCGGCCGACCGATCCGATGATCGCCTGGAGCCTGGCCCGTTGGATCGAGAGCGTGCGGTCGCTGCCGGCCGATCCGGTGGTGCTGGGCGAGGCCTGGCGGCGGGCCTATGACTTCGTCGACGACGCCGGGGCTATCGCCCTGTCGGATCACGCGCGCGGCGCCGATCCCTTCGGCCAGGTCGGCAAGGTCCAGGTCACGGTCGAGGTCTCCAGCGTCGTGCGGGCTTCGCCCGACAGCTTCCGCGTCGCCTGGATCGAGCGGCGCTACGAGAACGGCCAGCTGGCCGCCACCGAGCGCTGGAGCGGCATCCTGACCCTGGCCCTGCGGCCGCCGAGAACCCTTGAGGGTTTGCGCAAGAATCCGCTTGGAATCTTCATCCATTCAATAGGCTGGTCCAAGGAGTTCACGTCGTGAGGGCGGGCTGGATGGTCCTGGGCCTGGCCCTTCTGGGTTCGGGTTTGCCGGCGGCGGCCTTGGCGTTTGGCGTCGGGGAGCCGGCGGTGTCGGCCCCGGCGGTGACGGCGCGGCGAAGCTACGCTTACGAGGACGGCGCGGTCTATCCGGTGCTGGCCAGCCCCGGCCGGATCACCGACCTGATCCTGCAGCCGGGCGAGCGGCTGGTGGGATCGGGCGCCCTGGCGGCCGGCGACACCGCCCGCTGGATCATCGGCGACACGGTCAGCGGGAGCGGCGCGGAGCAGCGGGTCCACGTTCTGGTCAAGCCGTCGGCGTTAGGCTTGGCGACGAACCTGATCATCAACACCACGCTGCGCACCTACCACCTGGATCTTCGCGCCGTCGCGCGCGGCGCCGACACCGAGGTCCGCTGGCGCTATGCCGCGCCGCCGATCGTTCTGGTCGCCGCCCCGCCGGCCGCCCCGGCCGCCCCGCCGGCCGCCCCGGCCGCCCCGGCCGCCCCGGTCGTCGCGGCCGAGCCGGACCTGGCGCGGCTGAACCTCGCCTATCGGATCAAGGGGCCGCGCGTCGCCTGGCGGCCGCTGCGGGTCTTCGACGACGGGCGGCGGACCTATGTCGAGTTCGGGCCGGCCGTGGCGCTGGGCGACCTGCCGCCGCTGTTCGTGGCGGGCGCCGACGGCAAGACCTCCGAACTGGTCAACTACCGCGTCGCCGGCCGGCGGATCGTCGTAGACCGCCTCCTCGACCGGGCCGAACTGCGGCTGGGCCAGGGGCGTTGGGCGCGCCGCGTCCGCATCCTGCGGGAGGCGGGCCGATGAGCGGGGCGATCGACGAGGAGGAAAAGGCCATCGCCCAGACCCTACGGTTGCGGGCCTCGCCGCCGCCGGTCGCCCAGGTCTCGCGGCGAGCCCTGGCGGTCGGCGGCGCGGTGCTGGGCCTCGGCCTGGCCGGGGCCCTGGGCTGGTCGCTGGTCGAGCGTCACAAGGCTCCGCCAGAGCCGGCCTATGCGCCGGCCGCGCCGCCGCCGGAGCCGGTGGTCAATGCGCCGCGCGGCTATGCCGGGCGGGCTGGCGCGCCGGTGCTCGGGCCGCCGCTGCCTGGGGATCTGGGGCGGCCGATGCTGGCCAGCCAGATTGCGCGGCGCGACGGCGCATCGGCGGCGACCCCGGTCGGTGTCGAGGCCGCGCCGCCGCCCGCGAGGATCGATCCGGACGTGGCGGCCGCCCGGGCCGCGCGCGTGGCGGCGGCGGGCAGCGGGCTGTTCACCGCCGGCGGGGTGCGGCGCGACGAGGCGGGCGGGGCGATCGTGTCACCGGCGCCAGGGACGGACGTGATCCCGCCGGCCGATCCGCGGATGGTCAGCGCCGAGCGATTGCAGGCTCCGGCCTCGCCCTATGTGCTGCAGGCCGGGGCGATCATCCCCGCCGCCCTGGTCACGGGCCTGCGGTCCGATATCAAGGGACCGGCCATCGCCCAGGTCACCCAGGACGTGTTCGACAGCCTGGGCGGCGGGGTGCTGCTGATCCCGGCGGGGGCGCGGCTGCTGGGCGAATACGACAGCGGCCTGGCCGCCGGCCAGAGCCGGCTGGGCGTGGTCTGGACGCGGCTGATCCTGCCGTCTGGGCGGTCGATCCTGCTCGACAAGTTGCCGGCCGCCGACCTCCAGGGCATGACCGGCCTCCAGGACGGCGTCGATCGTCATGGTCGCGAAGTGCTGGCGGCCGCGGCCCTGAGCACCCTCCTGGCGGTCGGGGCCGAGGCGGGAGCGACCGGCGAGTCCGACCTGGCCCGCGCCGTGCGGCGCGGCGTCTCGGACGCGGCCGGCGATGTCGGCCGCCAGATGGTCGGCTCGAGCCTGGCCCGCGCCCCGACCCTGACGATCCGGCCGGGCGCGTCGCTGCGCGTGCTGCTGACCCGCGACCTGGTGCTCGAACCCTATGTGGAAAGGACATCGCCATGAGCAAGTTGAAGTTGGGGCCGCTGGAGGACGACACGCCGGTCAAGATGAGCTTGGACCTGCCGGCCAGCGTCCATCGCGACCTTGTCGACTACGGCAAGGTGCTGGCCGCCGAAACCGGGACCAAGGTCGCCGAACCCGTCAAGCTGATCGCGCCGATGCTGGCCCGGTTCATGGAGACCGACCGGGGCTTCACCCGGGGCCGCAAGACCCGCAAGGCCTGAAGGTCAGGCGCTTTGCGCCAGATCGTCCAGGCCGGCCAGGCTCTTGACCAGGGCCAGGACCTGGCGTCGCTGGCGGGGCGGCAGGCGCGGCAGCGCCACGGCCAGTTCGGCGCCCTCCGGGCTGCTGAGGAACCCGTGCATGTCGGCCAGGCGCTGGCCGGCTTCGTCGTCGGTCGCCGGATCGGCCAGGCCCTCGAAAAACCAGGCGATGGGCGTCTGCAGATGCAGCGCCACGGCGTGCAGCTTGGAGGCGCTGATCCGGTTGGAGCCGCGCTCGTATTTCTGCAGTTGCTGGAAGGTCAGGCCGAGCGCTTCGCCAAGCTGGCTCTGGCTGATGCTGGCCATCTTGCGGCGCAGGCGGATGCGCGACCCGACATGCAGGTCGACGGGGTGGGGTGTGGGGTTGGCCAAGGTGCGGACGCTCCGGTTGTTCGTCCCTGGCTGACGGACGACATGGGGCCGTCTGGTAGCGGCTGGCGCGAAGTTTCCAAGTTCCTGCACCAGGCAGGCGATGTTGGCTTTGCATGGGGAGCTTCCTCATCCGGCCTGGAGATCGTCGATCATCTCGATCATCTCTCGCAGCTTCTCGCGGGCCCCGGCCAGTTTGCGGGCCGTGATCAGGTCGTGGCGGCCGGCCAGGAACAGAACGGTCTCAAGCACTTCCTCGGAGTGACGCAGCAGAACGACGAGGTTTTCGCCGCTCGGGCCATTGTTGGCGGCGAACCAGTTGCGCACCGCGCGGGGATTGGCGCGGGTCAGCCGGACCACGACCTTCACCGCCGCCGGACTGCCGCCGAACTCGCGCCGCAGGGCCTGGGCGATGGCTTCCACGAAGTCGAAACCGTGGGGAGTTTGAGGATCTTGCGGAAAAGTTTTTCCCGAATCTGACCGAAGTTTTCGGTCCTTCTGCGAACGCGACATACCCACGCCTACCAACCTACGGTTCGACCGGAGCCGATGTGCTCCGATCGGGTGACGAGCAAACCAGGT
>Ga0209257_1000950_pt1 | contig 39955 bp, 47 predicted proteins | sample AraplaCvi_mCL_r2_FD_184277 | JGI IMG/M metagenome (GOLD analysis project Ga0209257, IMG submission 184277) | Arabidopsis root microbial communities from North Carolina, USA - plate scrape MF_Cvi_mCL_r2 (SPAdes) (version 2) | ecosystem: Host-associated > Plants > Roots > Endosphere | place: USA...
GTCTTGCCTCTCGGGCTTCGTTCCGGACGCCCGCAGCGAATGCGGCACTCTACTCCCGCTTTGGGGCGATGAAGCCACTCGCCGGACCTCGCCGTATCCCCTGCTTCGCGACCACGGCTAGAATCCCACCCGCTCGCCGGCCCGTCCGGCGAGTTTCGCTAGGGGTGCTGGTCCGATCGATGCGTCGGCGGGCCGGCTGAGAAAGTCCCTTTGAACCTGATGACGGCCAGTCCGGCCGTCAGCCCGCGGAGCCAGATCTTCGCGGGCCGAGTTAAGCCTCAACCTACAAAGATAAACAGGTTGCATCCGTGGCCGTAGATCATGGAGCGCCCAGGGAGCTCCGATGAAGCGTAATTCACTAGCTGTCTGCTTGCTTCTCGCGCTCGCGGGTTGCGATGCCTCTCCTGAACGAGCCCACTGGCATGTCGCGGGTCAACTAAACGACGGCCTCCAAGCCAAGTTTGTTGAGATCGACGGCATGAAGGCACAAGATCGAGCGACCTATGACGACGCGGTCTCCACGCTCTGCCGCAACCAGCAGATTTGTGTGATCGGTTTTTTCTTGGCCGGCGACCGACTCCCCAACACCGAAAACTCCCGGCAGTTCTTTGCTAGCGGCGGCTGGGAGCCATACGCACCTCTCGCAATCTGGTGGAGCAACTCCACCACCGGCAAGACTGGCTTTACGAAATGGGACTGCCAGCGCGCAGGCGAGGCTGCCGCGCCTCTCGACGCACTATGCGGAGAAGGAATCGACGAAGCTCACAGCGCCCTTCTATCCTTGGCATCACGTGTCGGCATCGGCGAAGCGTGCAAGTGGCCCGCGACGGATGGGGCGGCAGTCGCAGCTGCGTACCTTGCATCGCTTCCCGACGTTAAGCGGCGTGAGCATTTCCAGAGCGCGTACGATCAAATGTATACATCGAGCCGAAGTGGTCCCGATCAGTTGAGCAGCTGTGCACGCATCCGGGGGAAACTGGATGCGGACGCAAAGAAGGCAAGACAGACGCTGAAACGCTGAAGCCACGTCCTCGGTCCTGTACACGCTTCGTGTACAACGCAAGCGTCACCCTACAAAGATAAACATTAGGGAGGAGCTGTGGCTTCTGTGAACGAGAGGTCCGACCGCCGTGCCGAGGCATTGGTTGTGGCCCGAGAACTGGTGGACGACCTGGAGTCCGGCGTCGTTTCCATCGCGCAGAATCTGATGAAGGCGCAGCGGCTGGCGCGCCTCCTGCGCGACTCCGACGCGCAGCGCTGGCTCGACCTGGAGAGCCGCGGCTACCCTGAGACTTTGGCCTTGACCGAGCTGGGCTCTTGCGAGAAGTACGCTCATCGCGCGCTCGTGGGAGAAGGGCATAAAGTCTTCCGAACCAGCTTGCCAGCGCTTGAGGCCCAGGTGGATGCCAACCGCGCGGTACTGGACAAGTTCAAAGCTCCAGTTGCTACGAAAACGGCCAACTTCATGGAACTGAGATCCACCCAGCAACTGCACCAGGGCGTATCGGCACAAATTGCCAACGCTCGCGACACGCTAACAGGGTCAGTCGCGATCTTTGAACGCATGAAGTCGCACCTGTACCGGTTTGCGGCGGACACGTTGATTGCCCTGGAGTTCGGTGATGTAGTCGAAGATCTCTTTGAGTCGGCACGTCAGATTACCGACGCGTTCATCCGCGATCATGCACCCAAGGCTGCGGAACAACTGCTAGCTGCAAATGACCGCTTGCGTGAGGGGACAGATGAAGCGCTATCCGCAAGTTTGACGTCCTGCCGCAGAGTGCTCAACACGGTTGCGGACTCACTTTTCCCAGCGCAGACCGGTGAGTATGTGGGTTCCGACAACCGGCCGAGAAAGGTTGGGGCCGAGCAGTACAACAATCGACTCTTGGCATACGCCGACGCCCGGATCGCAAGCGGATCGACCCGTCAGCTCATCAAGACTCAACTTGGACATCTTGCAGCCCGGCTAGATGCCGTCTATGAAAAGGCCTGCAAAGGGGTTCACGCAGACGTTACCGTCGAAGAGGCTCGCATGGTGATGATTCAGACTTACCTTTTCCTAGCCGAACTAGCGAGACTGCCCGCAGCTGAACCCCGGGCGTGATACGAATCTCGGCGATCAGTCGCTGCAGAAGGACTTACGTCACTAGCTGAGTTGTTGAGCGCGATGTCCACTCGCTGAGTCAACTCTCAGCAGGTCGCTCGATGTTCCCCAAAGAGTTCTTCATTGTCCCCGAAGAGGTGTTCCGCCTCGGAAATTCGTCTAGCCCCAAACTCGCCCACGTTCGCCCGCATGATGTCCGGCAGACAGTGATTAACGGGATCACCGTTGTGATCGCGAACAACAAGGGCATCAGTGTCTTCGACAAGGACGGGATCGCACGCACCGACATGAGCGGCTGGGTGTGGAAATTTGCCCCAAGTACGCCGTTCCCGACGGGCCTCAAGCTTGTGAATGACAAGCCCGGCCACTTCTGTATCGCCCCGACCTCGGACATGCCGCTTGGCAAGTACAAGGGACTGCTGGAGGAGCTAGCATTGAAGGCAACCAGAGTGTTTTACAAGCAAGGGGCGCAGGTATGAGCAAAGTGACGGTGGAGCTACTGGAGTGGGAGGCCAGGCTGGTCCTCCTCGCGATGGCCGAGCTGAAAGAGAAGTGGCGGACCATCTGTAATACGACCACGGACGAAGATGTCCAGGCCGACTACGGAAATGATCTCGTTGAGCTTGGAATGGCGATGGATTCGATCAAGGACAAGTCAGTCGCTGAGTTCGGAGAGCAGATTCTCGTCTTTGACCGAACTCCGCTCTGATTGCAGGCGACAGCTTAGAATTCGTCCCGAGCGCTTTGCGCTCCATGCTCCTCCCTCCCTGAGCATGCGGCAAGTCAAAACGCGATGAGCTGTTGTGGCCTCGGCATTGTCGAGGCCATTTTTTTCTCCTGCACCTTCTACGTACGCGGCTCGTGCATCGCCTCAGGCCCGGCAAACACCGACTGGTCATCGCGACGCCCGTACCGTACATCTCTCGGGGGACAGAAGTTGCCACGAAGACTCGAAGTTGGACCGCTCCAGTACACCGAGCTGAGTTCGAAATGGCCTTCCGGCTGATGTCGAGCACGGCGATGCCTTAATCAGCAGGCGGCTACAGGAGACCGCATCGTCTCGCGCCTGCCGCGTCGAACCGCTGGACCACTTGGTGCGAAAGCCCGGCCCTGCGAGCGAATGCATTTGCCATCCCCATTTTTAGCGCCCCCAAAGGAGGGAAGGGTTTGCACGACTCCCGCTACTTGGCGCCTGCCCAATCATGCTCAGGCGCATCCGCGCAATTGATGCAAAAGGGAGAAAACGTGTTCAATAGGATCATTCTTTTTGTCGGACTCGTCCTGACGACTGCAGGCAATGCTTACGCGTACTGCTTCAACGACGAATTCCTCACCACCCCTGACCCGGCACTTCGAGAAGCTGAAATATCGACCACATCGTCCTCCGGAAAACTGGAAACCATCACGATTGGCGACAAGCAATTCAAAATCGTACGAGGGGCTGACGGGAACATAATCGGCGCCATGGACTCAGCAGGCAAGACAGTCTTAATCAAGACGTCCGCTGCCGCCCCAACACGTGGGACGCAGAAACCTCCCACGACTAACGCTCTCGAACCCTGCCAAATGGGCGGCGACTCGTTTGTTCTAGATGTTGCTGAGTTGCCAAAGGTGGAGATCACCCGAGAGCGGGTTGACGATTCGATTTTGTGGCGAGACATTGTGCAACCTGCAATGCCCTATGTCGAAGTCTTCACGCCACCCGATCCCGATCGCGTGAAGGCATGCCAGCGCGGCCTAGACGCTTGCATGGCAAAGGCCGGCGAAAAGCTACCCCTTATTTTCGGAGCGTGCACCAAAGCCGTTGACCAGATGAAGATTCAAAAGCCGGGTTGGGGAATGATCATCTTCGCCGCCGCGATGAGCGCATGTGCCGCCGCAGCCGAATATTTCGAGAACAGAAATAAAGATGCTTGCATCGGTGACTATGCATCCTGCGTAGCGAACGGGTAATCACTTCAGCGGGCCCACGGGCGCACAAATATATGGACCAACGCGAATGAAGCAAGTAGCCGCCACGATTACAGTAGTCAGTATTGTTGTCGTTTCCGTATGCGCTGCGTGGTGGAACGGGAATGCGGGTGAGTCAGCAGATAGAGTCAAGCTCGCTCACAGGACGGATGACTCAGGCGTTGGGAACCCGTCATTAGATGTCGGCGCAGATCGCACCGCGCAAAATGCGACCGCTTCTGCCGCCACAACGTTGGGCCCGCAAGTACAGGAATCCAGGCCGATCGAACCCGAGCCCCCATACGCACCCATAATCCAATCGATACTGGACAGTCAAGATGGCAAACGCGCCCTATATGCCGTTCAGAAGCTTGACTGGTGTGACAGTATTGATTCGGTTGCGCGCATTGCTTTCGATCGGAAGGACACAGTGACGGAGGCTAGGCTTAGAGCGGGTTACGCACAAGCCGCCGCCCACTTCCAAGACGAACAACGTGCATGTCAAGGTGTTACCCCACAACTGAAAGCCAACCGAACTCAACTTCTTAAACTTGCCGTTCTTGAGAACACACCAGGCGCCGGATATAAGTACTTGGCGACTGGCAAGGAAGGGGAGAACAACGATCCCGAGACCTGGCGCATCGCGCTCTCGAATGCCATTTCTGACGCGAGGTCCGGTCATTTGTTATCGATTCAGCTCCTAGCACTCGAAGGGGGGAACTACAAGCTCTCCAAAGAGGACCAGTGGATCTATTCGTTAGCAGCAGGAAAAATCCAGCGAGGCGAACAAAGTCTCGGCTCAGAAATGGCCGACGACCTAATCAGGCAGGGGTTTTCGATCAACGCTCCACCATCCGGCACGCCCTCGGAGGTCGTTAAGAGGGTTGAAACGGAGGCTCAAAGGATTGTGGATCTATATCGCTCTCAACAGTCCAATCATCCATAAGGCGAGATATAGCCACCAAGCCAGAACCCAATGAGCTTGTTGAGGCGTCCACAAATCGAGATCAGTTCTTTTCGCTCCGGCCCGCTCTCTGTACACATTTCGTGTAGGTCCAAGCGTCAAGCAGCGAAGCTAAACTTTCGCGCTCGACGGAGGTTCAATGCGAGCGAGGGTTTACAGCTATCTCAGATTCAGCGACGCCAAGCAGGCCACAGGCGCCAGCAGCGACCGCCAACGCGCTTACGCTCAGGAGTGGGCAAAGCAGAATGGCCTCACCCTGGACGAATCGCTCAGCATGAGGGATGAAGGGCTATCCGCCTACCATCAGAAGCACGTCAAGCGGGGAGCATTGGGCGCTTTCCTGAAAGCCGTTGAGGACGAAAAGGTGCCCATCGGGTCCGTGCTGGTCGTGGAGGGTCTAGACCGGCTCTCGCGTGCCGAGCCGATGGTGGCGCAGGGCCAACTAGCCCAGATCATCACTGCGGGCATCACGGTGGTCACGGCGGGTGACAACAAGCAGTACAGCCGAGAGAGCCTGAAGGCGAATCCCATGGATTTGGTCTACAGCCTTCTAGTGATGATTCGCGCTCACGAAGAGAGCGCCACCAAGAGCAAGCGGGTGCGCGACGCCATCCGACGGATGTGCCGCGGCTGGGCAGAGGGCACGTACCGGGGACTCATTCGCTATGGACAGACCCCCGGCTGGCTACGGGTGCAGGACGGCAAATGGGAACTGATTCCCGAACGAGCCGAGGCCTACCGCTACGCAATTGAGCGCTTCCGTTCCGGTGTCGGACTAGGACCAATCATTCAAGAATTACAGGTACGCGGCTTGGAGCTTGGAACCTCCGAAGCCCGGTCCGGGCAGATGTCACGACTACTCTCCCATCCGGCACTGAAGGGGGAGAAGCACCTGGATCTCGACGGCGAGACGTTTGTGCTGGAGGGCTACTACCCAGCAGTCGTACCCAAGAGCGAATGGGATGAGCTTCAGGTCCTCGTTGGTCAGCGATCACGAAAAAGGATTCGACGCTCCATCCCGGCTATCCTCACCGGGGCCGGCGTGACCATTTGCGGTTATTGCGGAGCGTCGAAGAAGACGCAGACCATGACTGCAAGAATGAAGGCTGACGGCAGTGTGCCGGATGGCAACCGCCGTCTGCAGTGCTGTAGCGACAATGGCGCAATCAAGTGCCCTGTTCGTAGTTCGTGCTCCGCTGCGCCCATTGAGCGCGCCTTGATGAACTTTTGTTCGGACATGCTCAATCTTCAATCACTGTATTCCGGAGACGCAACGGCCGCTCCGAGAGCTGCCGTCATCGCTGCAAGGGAAAAGCTCAAGAAGATCGACAGCCAGTTGGACCGCTTGACGCAGGCCATGCTTGACGATGAAGGCAGCGCACCGGCTGTCTTCGTGCGCCGAGCAAAGGAAATGGAGGAACAGCGCGGCCATCTTGAGCACGAACTGCAGACAGCGGAGCGCGCTCTGGCCGACGCAGCGCGCGTGGACATCACAGGCTCCGAGGACCGGTGGCGAGAACTTGCTGCCGGCGTCGAAACGCTCGATACAGAGTCGAGACTGAGAGCGCGGCAACTCATCGCCGACACATTCGACCAGATCGTGGTCTACCGGATCGGCATCGATCCGCAAACCACGCCTGCGGGCACCATGGACGTGCTACTCCGGGCAAAGGGCGGGAAAGCCCGACTGCTCCGAATCGACAAGAAGGGCGGATGGGTGGCAGGCGCCGAGTTCGCCGCCCTGCCCGCCTGACGCTCACCCCTTGCGCTGTTCCTCCACCGGGTGTGGCGCTCGCGGGTTGCTGCTGCCGAAGTAGTAGCCCAGCACCAGCCCCAGGCCCATATCCAGGGTCCCCAGCGTCCGCATGATGATCTCCCGCATTTCCGCGGGAACCACATGCGCGAGCAGCCACGCCTGAACCACGAACCATCCCGCGACGATGGCACCCGCAAGCAGACGCGGCGTCAAGCTGTCGCCCGTTGCCGCCTCCCGCTTGCGGGCATCCGCTCGGTCTTGTGTGGCCGCCAGGGTCAAGGCCTGATGGTTGCTGAAACCCAGCTCGCGCATGCGCAACTGGAACCCCTGCTCCGCCTCCCGCAGCTTCGCCAGCTGTTCCGACGAGGCTCGCGCGATCGCTTCGGTCACATGCGCCGCGGTCTCGCCCGGCGCCTCCAGCGCCTCGGCTGCCGTGCGCAGCGCCTGCATCGCCAGGCCACCCGGTCCAGCCGCAGCGGCCGCGATCCACGGAGCGACCTTCCCCAGCAGCTTCTGCAGCTCGCTCATCGCATCACCTCCTTCAGTGCCATCAACAGCAGCGCGAGCAGCCAGCCGGGCACCGCCGTGGCCAGCACGTCGGCCAGTTCGACGCCGTGCATCCCCGGCTGGATCTTGTTGTCTTGGTAGTCTGCCACCTCCTTGGTGAAGCCGGCTACGGTGGACGCGATCAGCGCTCCCGAAGCGGCGCCGATCAGGTCTGGAGCCTCCCCAGCGACCACGGGGGCCACCGTGGCCAACGCCATGCCCGTCAGGCCGGCCAGAAGGCCCGCCAGGGCGTGTTTCAGCTTGTCCTGTTGAACGATCATGGTCAGACCTCCTGAATGCCCAGCAGCGCTCCAGCAGGGCCAATGGTGATGACACGATTAACGGGCGCGGCCGGAATGCGGGTGGACGTATGCACCCATGCGGTTCGGCCGGGCTTCTCGTAGATCAGTTGCCCGACGCCCAGACCACGCACCAGCGGCGCCAGGGCCTTCGCAACCTCGTAGGGGGTCCCGAACGCGGGCGCCGACCAATCAGCGGCCATGGCCTTGATGTGGTCGCTGGTCGCGCTACTGCCCACGGCGCGATTCAGTTCGAAGCTGCGATAGCCGCTACTGACCAGCACGGGCACGTCGCACCCCTTCATCGCGGACAGCTCGGCGCGGATGCGCTCCAACATCTGCGCAGTGCGCCTCGCTTCCTCCAGCAGCACTGCGGGCAGAACATTCTGAATGCCGCGCTCCGCGGCCGTAGAGCTGGCCGTGAACTCGGCCAGGGTGAAGTGCTCGGACAGCTTCATCGTCCGCTCCTTTCGTTGGGATGGCAGTGGCCGCGGCAGCCGCTGCTCGCGATCACCTCTGGACTGACTGATCGCATGCGCAGCTCGTGCTCGCGCTCTTCGCGCCGGTCCTGCCGGCGCCGGAAATAGAGGTTGATGACCAGGCCCAGGACTGCCACCAGCGCACCGGCAAGGGCCGCGGCTTCACTGGAGAACACGACGCCGAGCCCAGAACTCGCTGCGCCGCCGTAGGTGGCCTTACTCGCCGACGCCGCGAGGGCCGCGTCGGCTGCTTGCGTTTTCACGCTCATGGATCTCTCCAAGGGAACAAAAGAAAGCCCGCCGCGGCTCTTGGCCAGGGCGGGCTGAAATGGAGAGAGGGAGAGAGACTTGAGGCTCAGCTTTCCGAACTGGTATCCATCGGCTGGCGAGGCCGCCCCTGCTCATGTTGCGCGTGCTGGCGCTGCAGTTGCTCCCCGGCCTGTCGTTGCACCTCGTGCAGGACTGCGGCGCAGTGCTCGTAGGGCAGTTTCGCGGCGCCAGCGAGGAGCAGATTCACGCCGCTCAGTGCAAGCGTGATCGTGATGATCGGTTCGTTGTTCGGTGCCATGGTCTCAGTTGCCGCTGGGCTGTTGGATCGCCGCCTGAGCAGCAGTCGCCGCGGCAGCTCGTTCATCGCGCGCCTGCGCGCCGATCATGTAGAGGGAATGCAACGCCGCGCGCAGCTGCAGATGCGTCATGGTCTCGCCCGTCAGTTCCCCCGATTCGGGATCGCGCAGCGCGATCACGCCGGCCGGATCGAAGGCGACCGAGACAGTCTCGAAGTCAAACACCTGTGTCAGGCCGATGACCTTGCCGTCCGCAGTGATCACATCCTGTTCGGTGAAATCGATGCGTGGCTCGCCGCCGCCTGGAAGTGGGTTATGGATGACGCCGCTGAAGGCCCGGCGCCACGAAATGGCGCTGGTCTGGTTCTCGCGATAGTTGGGCATAGCCTCTCTCCTTTGTCTCTCTTACGCCTCTCTGAAGGCGGAAAATTCGACGGTGCCGGAACACACGATGTTGTTGCCGACCGCGTCGCTGCTGATATCGAATCGAAGGGTTCCGGAGCGACCTGCGGTCGCCCCCTGCTGGGACGTTGCGTAGCCCCACCCTTGCACACCGCCGAGCGGGAGCCACGTGTTCATCGCGGAGCCGTTGTTCGGACTTTGCCCGCTGACGACGGTCGCACGTACCCAATGCTCCGCACCAATGCCGGAGACCGGCGCGTCGTACCAGACCGTGTTGGGCCCACTCTCGTTGCCGGAGAACGAGACATAGCCGTCGCTGTCGATGCTGCAGCTACAGGCCGATGCGCCGATCATCCCGATGAAGTAATCGGCCGCACGACCGCTGAAGTTGGTGGGTTGGCTCGCTGCGGACTGTCGCCAGCCCGTGCCGTCGTGCACATACACGGCGCGAGCCTTCCTCCACGCAGCGCCGTCATGGACCCACAGGGCACGAGCACGTCGCCACGCCGCGCCATCGTTGAAGTGCAGCGCGCGTCCCATTAGTACATCACCCAGATGTCGCCCTGGGCGCCGCCGGACGGCGTGCCGGTGGACACAGTGATTCGGCCCAGGCCATTTCCGGCGCGGTTCACGTCGTTGCCGAAGATCCGCCCCGATACGCCGAGCGTCCCGTCGTTGAACAGTCCCATGCGCTGGGCGCTGTTCTTGTACCAAAAGAAGCGATCGGAGTAGCGCCCCACCGTCCAGCCGCCATCCCTCGCCTCGTTGGACGCACGGAAGTGGATAGAGATCTCCTGGGCGTCACCGGCCGTCCCGAACAGCTGGAGCATGCCGTATGAGCCAGCCGGTGACGTATACGCCATCACACCGCCTTGACTGACGTCGAGGGTCGCATCAGCGCTCCGCATCCGGAGTCCGTAGTAGCCGGCCAAGTGCACCCCGTTGCCCCCGTTTCCGAAGAGGTTGGCGACATACCCCACGCCGTACCACGGTGCCGTGCCACTGATCGAGTCCGCTGGACTCGCATTGGCCACGGTGTAGCGGTTGGCCACCACGGCGTTCCCGTTCGACACCGTCAGCGCGCCCGACAGATTCATGTTGCCGCCAACGTCGATGGCCGCGACTTGGGCTCCACTGCCGTTGCCCACTACGACCCCTGAGCCCGAGTGCCAGTTGAGGAACACGCCCCGGTTCACACCAGGGTCCAGATGCAGAGTTCCGTTGGTCGCCACAACACTCGCCAGCTTGTCGGTACGGGTGAGGCCATTGACTCCATCGCCGCCGACGACGAGCACCCCGCCCCACGTCCCGTTCGGGTTGAACGACAGTCTTCCGTTCTGAGCGACGTTGAAAGTCGCGGCCGACACGATGGGGCTTCCACCGTTTCGGTCAATCACGTTCCACCAGCCGTTCTCGGTCGAGTTCAGGACATGCAGGTTGCCGCGGAAATAGCTCGGCCCCTGCACCTCAATCTGTCCGGGAAAGGTTGGCGACTGCAGGGGTGCATAGTTCGCAGGGGCGAAGTTGCCGGCGTGCCAAACCACCTTTCCGCCCGCGGCATAGAGCCCACCAGCGGCATAGAAGTCGCCGTTCTGGCGGAAGGTGAACTTTGAACCCGCCGCGGTGGGCGTCCCGAAGTGGATGCCGATGGAGTCATCCCCGCCCCATCCAGCGCTACCCTGGAAGTAGCTAAGGCCGTATGCATCGGCGTTCCCGAAACGCCAGATGGGATTGCGCTGGTCCACGACGTAGGCAGTGCTCACAAAGCCCGCGCCACCTGCAGCTTGCACGACGCCATTAACCGTCAACGCACCGCGCAGCGTTCCGCCTGCAATTGGCAGGTAGTCCGCGGGGTTGAAGTTTCCCGCGTGCCAAACGGCATTCCCGGCCACCGCCAGGATCACGGATGCCCAGTTGGCCCGGTCCGCGGCGGGGTCAGTGGCTGAGCTGCCCGCAGACCTGCGGCGGTACAGCATGCGGTCCGACGGCGAGTAGACGACGGCGTCGGCCGGATAGACCGCCGGAGCGCTCCACGCCGCAGCGCCAGCGTAGGCGGCAGCCAGTTCCGCGCTCGTTTGGGCCGCAGCCCGATCAGCACGCGTTGCCGCGCGATCAGTTGCCGTTGCAACCGCATCGGCGTCAGCCCGAGCAACGCTGGCATCCACCTGGTCGAAGGCGGTGTTGAGCTCTTTGACCATCACGGTCAGCGACGCAACATGCTTGTCCGCCGCGAGCACGAACGCCTCGGGCGACTGCTGCCGATTCGGAGCAGGCGGCAGGGAAGTAATGTCGTAGATCGGCATTAGATGAGCCCCTCGATTTCAAGGGAGCAGTCGGACCATTTCGGCCCGGAGATCACGATGTCCACGTCCTTGTAGTAGCCGTAGACGATGGAGGCGTCGTAGAGCGCCGTCGCCACCCAAACGAGCGGGACGGCACGGTATTGCGCGAGCAGACGGAAGACACGATCAACGTCACCAGCCCGAATGCGGATCGGCGCGCGCAGCTTCTTGCTGTAGGGGCGCTGCACCACGCGCCACTCGCCGAAGCTGTCGCGCTCCTTCACGCTGTAGTCGGTGATCCCGAGGCTGAGACCGAACTTGGTATCGCCCAGCTCGTGTTGCTGACCCAGAGCGACCACGCCCACGCTGGCATCGCCCTCACTGTTCATGATCTCGATTTGCACCTGCGCGTCGTTGTAGGGCGGCAAGTCAAACAACACCAGATCGCGACGCCGCAGGATCGGCTCGAAGTAGTACGCATACCAGTCGCTGATGCCGCTCGCACTGACCAGATCGACGGTGCGGTCGTACACCAGCCCATCAACCTTGTCGGTCACACGGACGCGAACCTTGGTCGCCTCCATGTCCATCACGGCAACGGCGTTCACGCGACCTTCGCCCTGAATCGTGATGTCGATCAGCGCAGGCATCGAGGTCGTGGTCCCCACTGCCGCGTCAAACGCGGCCCAGCGATTCGTGGCGCCAACGTCTACCCACGCAGTCGGGCTCGCGGCCGGCGCCTTGCCAGTGTTCCCATCGGTGAGGCTTTCGTATCGCCGATGGGTTGCAGCCACCACCACTCGGTCACCCTTCTTGTAGGTGGTGGCTGCCGCCCAGGCGGGATGATCGGTCTCGGGCACGTTGCTGCGAAGCAGCGCCGCATCCGTCACCTTCATAGGTCGGATCACTTTCATGGCTCGAAGAAGAAGCCCGGCCGAAGCCGGGCGGTTGTACGTCAGGCCGCCGCTTCCCGCGTGACCAGCGCATCCCCCGCGGGGGACACGCGCTCAAGCACCTTGGCCGCACGCTGCGTGCTGGAGGCGATGGCGAACTGCGAGGCTTCCTGCTCGGCTCTGAACTGCTCCACCTCGGACCGCAGCTTGCGAACCTCCTGCAGCAGCTCGTCATTCGGCGAGGCTGCGGCCGAAGCACCGCCTGCGATCAGGGACGCGTCATAGCCCGCCGCGCCGCCAGCCATGACGGCGGCGGAGACCACTCCCTGCTGCTTCTGCCGAGCACGGACTTCCGTCAGCGTCGCCTCCAGGCTGGCCATCGTGGCCGCCTGCAGGCGACGCAGCTCGACAGAGCTGCTCGCATTTGCCGCCGCGGCCTCCAGCAGCGAACCGCTCAGCTGCGGCAGCCGGGCCGCCGCCTCCTGATCGCCGGCACGAGCTGCCGCAGTGTCGATTGCGAACTGCGCCTGCAAGGTGCTCAGGCTGGAGTCCGGGCTATCCGAGAGCAGTCCGCGGATGCGGTTGATCTCTTCTTCAATCCCGTCGCCCAATCGCTCCCATGCCTCGCTCGCGCGCGTCACAGCCTCCGCCGCGGCCTCCGCTGCCACCTTCTCGTCCTGAATGGCCCAGATGCGTTCCTGCAGAGGCCGCAGGCTGGCGTCCATCTTCGCTAGCTCGGCCGCTCGGATCTCCGCAGTGGTCCCCGTCAGTTGGAGCAGCTGCGACTGCAAGCCTTCGCGCTGGCTGGCCAGCTGCTGCTGAGCCTGTGCCGCAGCCTGGGCAGCCGCCTGCTCATCCTGCAGGGCGTAGATGCGCTCCTGCAGGGGACGCAGGCTCGCATCGAGCTTTTCCAGCTCGCGGCGGCGCAGCTCGGCGGTATTGCCCTGAAGCTGCAGCAGTTGTCCCTCCAGGCTCTCGCGCTGGCTGGCCAGCTGCTGCTGCGACTGAGCTGCGGCCTGGGCCGCCGCCTGCTCGTCCTGCAAGGCCCAGATGCGCTCCTGCAAGGGGCGCAGGCTCGCATCCATGCCTGTCAATTCACGGCGCCTCAGCTCAGCGGTATTCCCCTGCAGCTGCAGCAGCTCGTTCTCGAGCTGCAGGCGATCAGCGACGAGCTGGCTGGACGACTCGGCCGCGCCGGCCAGCACCTCCTGCAGCGCGGCGAAGCTGCCGGACAGCGTGATGACGCGGCCGAACAACTCCTGGCCCGCGGCGGTGCTGGTGTCGATCCCCTGCACGAGCCGCCGAAAGCCGTCGATGGACGATGGCATCGACAGGCCCAGTGCAGAGAACTTCTCTGACAGCCGCCGCGACATCTCCGATGTGCGCTCGCCTTCCGTCAGGAACTTGTCGAAGTAGACCTGAAGACCGTCGCTGAGGGCGTCAACGCCCCCAGCGCCGCGGATCATCTCCGCGCCCAGGGACCGCACATCGACACCAACGGCACGCAGCCCATCCCGCATTCCGGCCAGGCTCCCCCACAGAGTCGCCAGTTCGTCCGCCGAGCCGCTGAACGCCTCCACGATGTCCCCGACGCCTGTGGTCAGCCCGTAGCGCGCATGCTCCCAGGCCAGCAGGCTCTCCCTGATAACCTCGGTGCCAACATCGCCCTGCTTGTTCACGACGTTCGTGTATGCGACGGCGGACACGCCCAATCGGTCCAGAACAGACCGCGCCGACTCAACGCCGGAGGCGACCCGAACAACGGTCTCGAAGTAACCCTCCCCGACCTTCTGGAAGTCTCGGAGGCCGGGTAGAGCAGCGCCTGCGATGTTGTCGGCAGCGGCGCCGAAGACGGCCGTGAGCTTCTCCTGGATCTGCTGTCCGGTCAGCCCCTTCAGGTCAATCTTGCCGATGCTGACCACGAACGACGACAGGCGCTTGCGCACCTCATCGAGGTTGGCACCCAAGGGCTGAGCAGCCAGCTCGATGCCGTTATAGAACTGCTGGAACATCAGGCCGAACTGCTGCTGCAACAGCGGATCTGCCGCTGAGAACCGCGTGCTCGAACTACTGCTGTAGGTGAAGCCCAAAGCCTTGCGCTTCTTCTTGACGTCGATGTAGTTCTGTAGATTCGCGCCATCGGTCACGATGCTCCCAAAGGTCTGATTGCCCATGTAGAGACCCGTGCCATTCACCGTGGTTTTCGACCCGAACAGTGAACCCAACACTTTGCCGACGACCGGCAGCTTGCTTGCCAAGCTAACGGCCACTCCGATTGCGCCACCCAGGACTCCCGCGAGCGCCGGGTTTGAAATGGAACCGGGTAGCTTCGTCCCTTCCTGCACGCCAAAGTTTGCGCCCGTGGTCAGATTTCCATCGCGCACGATCAGCCCGGACAGGCCGCTGATGCCGCTTGCAATCGTGTTGAGTGCGGAGAGCATGCCCTGGCTGTAGCGCAGCGACACGTCGCTGTTCTTGGCCAAATGCTCGATGGCGTTCGTGATGCTCGCGCTCTTGGCTGAACTGTCCCCCAGCACCGTGCCGGTCCCGGTGTTGCCTGGGTCCGCCTTCGATCCCCCGCCGATGCCACCGACGAGGAACCCAAGCGCAGCCATGATGGCGGCCATGGCCGCCATGCGCGGAATGGCCGAATACGGATCTCCCATCGCCTGATTGGCGACGCCTGCGACGGCCGCTGCCTGACCTGCGGCGGTATTCGCTGCCACCTGCTGCGCGGCCGACGCAACGCTCGACTGCGCGGCGAGCTGATCGCCCGTGACCTTGGCAGCGGTCACGGTGGTCACCTCCAGCAGCCGCTGCGCCATGGACTTCACCGACATCGCCAGCTCGAAGGCACGGAACACTTGCTCCGCTTTCTGTAGCGCGGAGTACCCCTTCGTCCCCTCCTTGAAGAAGCCCTTCGCTGCGCCGGCGATGTTCCCGTAGGCATTGAGCTGCTGGGTAGTGCCCTTGTCGGTGATCTGCTGCTGAACCTTGGCGAACTTGGCCCAGTCCCTTCCGTTGGCCTTCAGGTTGTCGCGCATCGCCTGCGCCTGCGCCTGCTGCACGTCCACCAGCCCGCGCACGCCCGCGACGAACTGCCCCAGGCTTTGGCTCGCCTTGTCGAAGCCCGCGGCCAGATCCACGCCGATGTCCTTGCCGAGATACTGCTTCAGCGACTCAGCGGCCTCCTTCCCTTGCTCTCGCAGCTCTTTCGCTCCTGCGAGCTTGGCCAGCTTCTGGCGGGCTGCAATCTCCGCGTTGATCGCATCGAGCCGCTCCTGCTCGCCGCTGCTGCGCGCGACCATCGCCGCCTCTTGCAAACGCGCGATCTGCACTTGCTCGACCGCTTCGGCCAGCGTGATGTTGGCGCGCGCCGCAAGCGCCACCCCTGCCTCCTCCAGTTGCAAGGCCACGAGACGCTCGGCCGCCTGCTTCGCATCCTGCTCGGCGGCCTTGACCATCGCCACGTAGGTTTTCTCGACCTCCTCACGCGCAGCCTGCGCGGCCTTCTGCTCCGCCTCCATGCTCGCCTTGATGGCGGGCTGCTGCTCCAGCAGCAGGCGCTGCGCCTGCTCCAGCTGCAGGGCACTGATGCGACTGGCGCGATACGCCGCACTCAGGCTGTCCCACTTCTCGGCGAAGTCCGCCGCGAGCCCGCTGCCCTGAGCGGTGAGATCGCCATAGAGCTTCGTCCCCGCCTTCACCATGTCCGCAGCGGCCTTGTTGACCGGTTCCGCGAACTTCTTGCGAATGGCCGTCTCCACTTCGGGCGGGACCACTCCATTGAAGTCAGCCCGTGCCTTCTTCAGCTCTTGTTGAAGTTGCACGGCCTTGTCGCCGAGCTGCGCCAGCCACTTCGTCCGCTTGTCTCCCTGCTCACGCTCCTGAGCCATGGCCTGCTGCCGCGCCTTCTCCTCCGCCAAGGCTTTCATCTGCCCGAGGTGCAGGTTGAGCGCGTACTTCTCGTTTTCGAGATCGAGCGTGGACGCGTTCCAGCCGCGCCGCTTCGCCAGCTCGTCCTCGATCTCAACCAAACGCGATCGCGCCGCCGCAATCGAGCGCACGTCCTCGTCCGAGCCGCCAGCGAGCGCCCTCTGGCCGGAGTTGCTCAGTGAGTTCCGCTCGCGCAGCAGGTCCACTTCGCGCTCCAGGCGCTTCACGGATTCCTCCAGTTTCCCGCCAAGCGTGTCGGCTGCGTCCGCTGCCTGCTTGCTCGAATTGCCCCACATCGCCCATGCCGCAGCGCCCGCGCCGAGCAGTGTGAGGATGATTCCCAGCGGCCCGCCCAGCAGGCCAAGCGCGCCAGTCGCAAGCGATGCCGCCATGCCGCCCGCGGACGTGACGGCATTCAGCCCGGCCTGCGCGGCCGCACGAGCCGTCTGCGCCTGCATCAGCCGCACCTCGGCAGCAGCGAGCGCTGTAGCGCTTCCGACTCCGAGATTCATGGCTTGAGCGGCGCCGAGCTGGGCCATCGCTTGAGCCACAGCCGCCTCGGTCTGAAGTACCGTCGCCCGGGCCAACTCGATGGTGACTGCACGATCCGCGATCTTGGCGACCATAGAGCTGCCCAGCGACTGCAGCATCTTGCCCGCCATCACGCCCGCGACGGCGCCGCCCGCGACCACAAGCACGTCGAGATTCGCGCCCAGGGCGCCGATGGCGTCGGCTACCAATCGACTCGCACCCGTCACCTTGTCGAAGTCACCGACGATGCGCAGCGCGTCGTTGCGCAGCAACGTGGTCGCCTGCCCGATCGTCAGCGGCAGCTTGGAGGTGGACTGGGTCAATTCCTCGCTCGCCTGCACGACCGCTGCAAAGAATTCCTTGCTCGACACCTTGCCCTCGGACACCAACTCCTTGAGCTTGGACACGCTGCCACCGGCTCCGTCGATATGCTTCGCCGCAGCCGCCAGAAGCGGTCGCGCACCGTCCAGGATGCTATTGAATTCCTCGGCCTGCAGGTTCGTGCCGCCAATGGCTTGGCCGAGCTGCAAAAGCGCACCGGCGGACTCCTTCGCGCTGGTGCCCTGCAGCAAGAGCGAAGCAGCCACCGCCTCAGTGAACTTCGCGACATCCTTCTGGCTCGCGCCCAGATCAGACGCGACGCTGGCTGTCTTCGTGTACAGGCCGCCGACCTCGGCCAGTCCCGCTCGCTGGTCGTCAGCAATCTGCGCGATGTCCTTCTGCGCCTGCGCGTACTCGCGCGAACTGCTTGTGACCAGCTTCAGCCGGCCCTCCATGCCAGCCAGCTCGTCCGCCATGCCGGAGAGCACCGATGTGACCTGACCGAGCCCCACACCGCCCAGCACGGCTCCCGTGACGGTGCCCACCTTGCCCACCGCGGACGCGAGGCGGTCCGTCGCCTCGATGGCTCGCGCCGCCTCGCCAACGTGCGTCGCTCCGAATCGCGTGCTAGCCAGACGCAGCGCATCCAGCTCACGCGACACGCTCGCCGAGTGGGAGCCGAACATGCGTTCAACGCCCGTGAGCTGCGCCTGCAGGCCCGACGGGTCAACGGCCAATCGGTACTTGATCTCGGACACCGTTTGCCCTCCTAGGTATTCGCGGCTTCCCGCTTCTGACGCCAGCCCTGAAGCCAGCCGCGCTCAAGGCACTGGATCTCGGCGAATCGCTCAGTGCGCTCCCGCGCCTTGATCCCGCGAACCCGCAGCAGCGCCTCAACGCTCGGATACGACAAGCCAACTGGGCCGGCCATGCCGACTACCCATTGGGTCTGCAGGGCCAGGAACAGCTCGAAGGCATCGAGGCAATCGGGCCATAGGTGCCACTCGCGCTCCCGCGCCGCGGCGTCGTCCTCCTCCAGCACGAGTCCGAAGGCTGCGAGCGCATCCGCGACCGCGCCTTTCTGCTCCTCCACCTCTCCGCCCAGCTGCAGCTCACCGCGAGCCAGCAGCCGGCCGGTCTCGGTCAGTTTTTTTCCTTCGCCCCGAACTCCTTCAGGTAGGACTGGTACGCCGCGAACGCGGCGCCGGGGAAGTTGAAGAGCGCCGCCAGCGCGTCAGCACAGAACTCGGCCGGCTTGCCGGTGCTTTCTTCCAGCACCAGCGTCTGACCGGACCATCCCTTGGTCACGTCCGTCATGAAGTCCTTGACGGTCTGGCTGTCGTCCTTGACGCGCTCCGAAACCTCGGCCTGGTTGAGCCGGTCGCACTGCAGCGAGAACTTGAATGTGGCCGCCTTGTCACCGTCATTGACGACGAGGCGAACCGGAACGTTGACGATGGGGGCGACGGCGAACTTGTAGGACATGGATGCTCCTGAGGATCTGAAACGACAGCGGCCCCGGACTGATCGCCGGGGCCGCGCAGCTGGGCGCCTTCGCGCTCGATGTGTTTGGGGTAGCCGCCCAAAGGCAGCGGTGTGGGTTACAGCAGGACCAGACGCAACTCGTCGTTGCCACTCTTCGGCACGAAGCGAAGGTCATAGCTGGCCATCGCTCGACCGTTGTAGTCCTCGTAGCTCGGGCTCAGCCGCTGAACCGCGGGCCCGAACAGCAGAACGATGTTGCCGGCCTGCGTGCCGAACTGATAGGACAGCGTGGTCACGACGTTGGCTTTCACGTCCGCCATGGCCGCGACGTACTGCGCAGGCGTCAGGTCCAGCGAGACCTTGCCGCTGACGGCGCGGCCCGTCAGGTCAATGCCCTCCGAGCTGGTCAGCGGCACGAACTGCACTTCGTTGCCCAGGCTGAGCGAGAGGCCCTTGCCCGGATAGCCCTGGCCACCAGTCACGGCGCCGGCCGCCAGCGCGCCGCCCAGCGTCACATCGCCGCTGTTCGCATCGTTGATGACGACTGGCGTCTTGAAGGCGGAGAGCGTGGTGGCGGGCGTGGCCGCGACCGTGTCGCCGCCGTCAATGCCTTGGAACGTGAACTTCAGCTTCGGGATCTCGCCGATGCCGGCGCTGATCTCGCAGTTGCCACGAGCGCCGAGCAGCTTGTGCAGCACGCCGTCCATGTAGTAGTAGATGGTCACGCTCGGCACGTTGTCCGTGATGGGCGTGTATTCGATGCGAGCCGGCGTCGCAGCGGTGGTCTCCGCGAAGCCGCACGCACACAGCAACGCGCCCCACGGCGGCGCGGTGCCCGCGGTGCCGCTGCCGGCCAATTCGATGTCAAAGGACACCTCCTTGTAGGCGGTCCCCACCAGCTGCTCGCTGCCGCCGAAGTAGGCCCGCACGTTGTCGCGGTCCACGTTCGTCGCGTTGAGCGGGTTGATGCTCTGGTTGGAGACCAGCAGCGCATTGGCCGCGCCCGTCGGGGCGGCATCGACGCCTGCGGTGGCCTCCTTCGCCGCCAGGATGGCGGACTTTCGCGTATAGCGGGGCATTCTGTTGCTCCTTCGTTGGGTCAGCGCACGCGCTTCTTCGCCGCGGCGTCCGCGACCTCGGCACCGTCGAGCGCGGCGACTTCCTCGGGCCAGGACAGCCCGGCCGCCGCCGCGGTTGCACGGTCGGACGGCCGCAGACCGCCGTCGTCATCACGGGTCCACTGGCCGCCGACGGGCGGCAGCGGTTCAGGGTTGCCCTCGGTGGGCTCGATACGGGTCTTCGTGTTCATCGTCGTTTCGGTGAAGGGTTGGGTCAGGTGTCGGAGATCAGCGAGCCCGGCTGCGTGCGATGCAGCACGGTGAAGGCGAGCCGCACGGTCGCGATGGCGGTGTCCGCTTCAGCGATGTCCCACTCGACGCGCGGCGTGCCCATGGCCTCCACAACTGCCGGGCAGAAGTCGGCCAGGCGCGTGAGCCGGGCATAGGCATCGCAGAGCAGCACGTCCAGCGCGTCCTCGGGTTCCTGGCCGGCATGGGCGCGGGCCTGCAGCTCCACGACAACCGTGGTGCGCCAGTCCCGCGGCCCATTCGTGTGCTCGTCGTCGCCCTGGGCGACCGCTGGCAACACCAGGGCGGCGACAGCTTGCCCGGCCTGAAGAGGCCGGGGCTGGCCGCGACGGACGTTTCCATTCGCCACGGCCGGCTCGGCCTGAAGCGCTCGCTTCGCGGCGAGCGTCACGTCACTGAAGCCGGAAGCGCTCATGCGGCCTCGCTGAGCTTCAGCACCGTCAGGCCGGTGCCGTCGGGCTCGTGCTCTCGCACAGCAAAGCGCCGCAGGACTCCGCGATACAGGAGCTGCAGCGGCGCATCCGTCACGTTCGCCGGGACATCGGAGCTGGGCATGCGGTACTGGGGCCGACCCGCGGCAACACCGAGACCGCCAAGCGGATCGACCGTCAGGGGCTCCTCGAATATCCCGAGGACGGAGGTGCCGGCCAGCTCAGCCGGCGTCCCCTCCAACTTCATCAGCTCCCGCAGATCCGCATCGGTCTCACCGGCCGCCATGTCTTAGCTCTTGGCCGGATTGGTCAGATTGGCCGGGTTGGCTGGCACCACGCCGGCAGCCTGCAGCGCCGCGGCGACTGCAGCCGCCACGGTGGTGGCGATGCGCTCGTCGGCGGCGGCCTGGGCGTCGGCCGCCTTGCCGGCCTCGGCGCTGGCCAGCTTCTTGGCGGCCTTGGCCCGGTCCTGATACTCGGCGATCAGCTCCTCGGTGGCGACTCGCACCTTGCCAGCCGCGGCCAGCTCCATGGCCAGATCGGGCGGGACTTGCTTGAGCACCGTACCGGCCTCGATGGGCTGGGCGTCGATGCGGGTGGGCTCGATGACGATCAGGTCAACGGGCTTGGCGGTCTGTTGGAACATTGGTTTCTCCAAACGGAAAAGCCCGCTCGGGCGAAGCCCGGCGGGCAGGGAACAGGGTGGGGTTGGCCGACCAGCGCGTCACACGCGCCGGCCAGTTCAGGAGATGCGCGCGAACGATCAGCCAGCCAGAGCGTCGTCCATCACCGAGAAGTCGGCCGCACGGCGAGCGCCCGTGTCCACGAAGGCATTGAGCAGCAGCCGGTTGAGGCCGTTGGCGGCCAGACTCACCTCGTCCAGCAGCAGCTCGATGGCGCCGAACTGGGCCATCACGAACATCTCCCAGTTGCTGCCGAAGATCAGCGAGCTGCAGACGCCCGCGCTCGTGCCCTTGGACAGGCTGTTGGGCACGATGTTGGTCACCTCGGCGCGGTAGCCGTTCAGCGGCGTTGCGCCGTTCTCCCAGATGAAAGGCAGGTTCGCCGCCTTCTGCGTGGTCTTGAACGTGCCGCGCAAGCGCGTGTTGATGAGGTAGCCGCTGCGCGCATCGGGTTCGGCATTGACGTTGGCGCAGGCGCTCTCCAGCGCCACGGCATGCGCCCAGGTCGGCGAGGCACCGTTGGCACCGCCCACCACCGAGCCCACGCCACTGGTGTTGCGCAGGCCACGCGGCTGACCGGCAGCGCCCGAGCCGTTGATGGCCGCGGTCTCGAACTGCACCTGATACTCGGACATCACATCCTGACGCAGCAGCGGCTCCACCGCCATCGCCGATTGGATGACGGCCTGCTTGCTGAACTCGATGACACCGCCGATGCGCTTGGGCGTCAGGCTGACCTTCCCGGTGTTGACCTGCGTGGTGGCGGCGCCGGCGACTTCCGTCAGCCAGCTCAGCGCACTTCCCGAAGTCTTGCGCGGCAGATCCACGTTGCCGGTCAGCCCGAACAGCATCGTGGCACCTAGCCGACCCATGGCCAGACGGCTTCGCAGCACGTCGGCGAACATGTCGTCACGCAGCGTCGTGGGCACCAGATTACCGGCTTCCGCCGCGGTGCCCACGTTGAACGAGCGGCTCATCACGTCCATCGGCAGCAGCAGGCCGCGCGAGGTGCCACCGAACATCTTGGCGGCGGCTTCACTGGCTTCGCGCTCCAGGCCGGCCGCCTTCCAGTCGCCCGTCACCATGGCGGCCACGGCGCGAGCCACGCTGTAGCGGCCGACGTCTTTATCGCTCATGCCGATATGCGCATTGCGCGTGTCACTGTGCTTGCTGGTCATGCGCTGGATGACCAGCTCCTGCAGCTGCTCGGGCGTGTGGCCATCGCGGCAGGCGGTTTGCACATCGGCGATGCTGATGTAATCGGCATAACGCTGACCCAGGCCCAGCAGGGCGTCGCGGCGGACCACGTCGGCGTTCTCCGGTGGCTGGGTCGGGGTTTCAATCGTTTGCGGCATGGAACGGTTTTCCTTCGGCGTTGCGGGAATGGTTGTGGGATCGGTTGTGGGGACGGTTGCAGGATCTGCGGCCACCGAGGCCGCAGCCGAAACAGAGAAGAGATCGGCGCTTCGGCCGACGCCCACCGAGTGGTCGGCGGGAATGGTCACCATGGAAAGCTCATAGGGCTCCCAGTCGGTGATTCGGTAGGTGCGGATTCCGTCCTCGTCGGACTCCAGCACCATCGCGGACACGGCATAGCCGACCGAGACGTGACGCAGGACGCCGTTGAGCACCTGGCGCCAGCGCTTCTCAGCCTCTTCGGAGGTGTCGAAGCGCACGACTGCGCGGCAGACGCGATCCGAGCCGATGCTGACGCTCTCGACCACGCCGATGAGGCCGTCGCGGTCATGGTTGAACAGCAGCGGCGCGCCATCCATCAGCCGCGCTAGGCGAATGCTGTCGGTCGTGCAGTCCAGCACCTCGAAGCCGAACCAGCGGGGCACAGGCGCCTCGCTGGCCCACGCGATCTCGACGGTGCGCGCCTCCTCGTTGATGCTTTCCTTGTCGACCTTGGCGTACAGGCGCAGCACGTCGGACGCGTGCAGCCGAACGGCAAGCTGCTGCGGCGTTTCGCCGACCGGAGCTGCCATGGCTCGCTCGGCCACAGCCGGCCCCGCCATCGCCAGGGCAGCGGCGACAAGGGCCGCGCGCTGGAACGTATTCATTCTTCGAGTTCCTTTTCTTCTTCAGGGTTGGCGGCGACGGGGGCCGCCTTCTGTGGCGGCGGCCCGGCCTGAGCCGCACCCAGGGTCACGCCGTGCGCGGCCAGGATCTCGCTCTCCTGCGCCAGCTCGGCCACGTTGTCCTCAAAGTCGCCGCCCTTCGCGGCCACGACCTGCGTGCGCGTGGTGAAGCCCTCCTCGCGGGCAATGCGCGCCGCATTGACCTCCTTGAGCGGGTCCACCCAGTCCCAGCCGCGGCCGTGGAATTGCACTCCGGCCAGGTACTTGTCCAGCTTGCTGGCGGGAAGCGCCGCGCCGCTAGGTAGCCGGATCGCACTGGCCAAGAGACTCAGTTGCAGCCACTCGCGGAAGACCGGTACCACCCAGGCCCCAATGAACCAGTGCGCCACGCCGCGCCAGCCGTCGCGCTCAGCGAGCTCAGCGATTCGCGCCGAGCTGTAGTTCACGCCGGTCATGTCGCCACTGAGGTTGTGGTGGGCCACGTTGAGGCCGGCCGCAATGTCCTGCTTCACTGCATTGGTGAACGGACCGAAGGCATCGCTCGGATACTTCGGATCGAAGCCCACGAACGTGACGCCGGGCGGCAGCAGATCGACGGCACCGGGGCGCAGCTCCTTGCTCAGTTCGCCGTCAGCGTCGGGCTTCACGCCCAGCTCCTCGGGTCGAAGCGGTCCGCCTTCGCCGGCCGTCTGCTGCAGGAAGCCCATTTGGGAGGCTCCCGCACGGGCGGCGAAGACCGCGCTCTCCGAGAAGCCCGCGAGCATGTGCGAGCCCAGCAGCACGGCATGCGACCAGGGCACGCCACGCACTTGCTCGGGATCGATGGCCACAAAGCCATGCAGCATGTCGCCTGCGGGCACTCGCTCGGCGTTGCGCGTGCCGCGGGCGTCCAGAGGATTGGCCCGCAACACATGCAGGAACTCCGGGCGCCCCACACTGCTGCGCTCCACGCCCAGCACCACCTCATTGCCAGAGCCCACCGCATCGGCATTGGCGCTGTGGTCCAGGCGGTCGGTCGCGAGCAGCTGAACCTGATAGCGCCACTTGTTGGGCGCACCGCGCAGATGCCGGCCCAGGAACTCGCCATCGCGAGCCACCATCTCCAGCTGCAGGCGGCAGGCTTCGCCGAAGCTGAACTTTCCCGACGCGTCGCAGTTGCCGGCTTGGCAGAACTCCAGCCAAGCGGCCTCGATGGCGTCATTGGCCAGCTTGTCCAGCTGCCACTTGTAGCCGCCTGGACCCTTGACCCAATCGCCGCACTGCATCCGCAGCGGAAACCCTGCAGGCCCCACCCCGCCATTGCGCACGAGGTTCAAGAATCGTCGGCCCTGACCCGTGTTGCGCGACCAGTGGCGGCTGCGAGCCTTGAGCACCGGCAGCGCGCTACGCAGCAGGCTGTTGATCGAAGCATCCCATGTCGGCCAGCCTGCCGACAGGACGGTGGACTGCGAGGCCGCGAAGCTGCGCTGCGCGCGCAGCGGCGTGGTCAGCGGCAGCCCCGTTTGTCGGCGGGCCTGCATGGCGGCTCGAAAGTCGCGCAGGATGCTGCTGCCGGGCTCGCTGAAGGTCTTGAAGCCGCCCGACATCAGCGCGTCCCGAAGTAGATTCGCGCACCCAGCGGGCGCCCCTCCTCGCGGGCGCATTCCCGCTCCCAGTAGGCAATGACGCGCAGGATCTCCTGGGCGCTGTTGAACTCTTGCTCGCGGTCGCCGACCTTGTAGCGGCGACGTGTGGGCGACCATGCAGCCATGGCCGCGCGGGCATCGTCCAGCGCCCGTCTCGCGAGACTGCGGCTGTCGGTACCCGAGGCAGCCTCGCGCGGATCAGGCTCGATCACGCACTGCCCGCGCTCCACGGTGCAGACATTCACGCCATCAGTGGCCGTGCAGGCCCAGGCGTAGTCGCCCGGCGCCCAGCCCTTCGTCAGCGCCGCGGCGACATTGACGCGGTGCGCTGACCCGTCGGCCTGGCTGTCGAAGTTGATGCGCTGCGCCGAGCTGGCGCGCGGAATCAGCGTGTAGAGGAGCCGCCAGCCGGCGCTGGCCGGGTAGGCGGTGCAGTTTCTGGCGAAGCTGAGCGTGTCGCCAGCGATGATGTTCTGTTGCATGTGCTCTCCAAGGTCTAGACACCGGCCGAGCCCCAGCTGCGCACGAAGCTGGACTGCGACCGGCGCAATGGCGGTGGCTCTGGCTGTGGCGGTGGCGCCGCGGCGTACTGCCGCACCGCGCTGAAGTCGATGACCTGCAGCTGTGGCTCCGGCTCCTCCGGCTCGGGCTCGGGCTCGGGCTGAACCTGCCGCCGCTCTGCGGCCGGACTTGGCTGCGGTTGCACGGCGGGCGCTACCGGTTGCACCTCGGTTGCCACCGGTTGCACTGCGGGTGCGAACGCTTGCGGTCGTAGCGCAAGAGGTGGAGTTGGTGACGCGATCGCCGGCTGATCGAACAAATCGGGATGGCGCGGCGCAAACAGCTGCTCACGGGCGCGCCAAACGGTCTCCGCGTGCTGGCCGCTCATCGTGTAGAGGTACGCTGCGTAGCCGTACACCTCGCAGTCCCATGCCTCGTTGCGCACGCCACTCGGACACTCCCACCACAGCACCCGGTTGCCGGTCTTGCCGTCCTTGCGCCAGACGCGCCGCTCCGCTCGCAGCTGCTGGTAGTAGTCGGCGCCAAAGCCGAGAGGCATGTGGTAGTAGCCGGGCCCGCGCTCCCCGAGGGCCAGTCGGCCGTCGATCAGGTTCTTGATGGCCTGCGTTCCCACCCATCGCAGCTCGGCACCGCCCGGGACGGGCTTGCCGCGCCACGTGTACTCGTAGGTCTTCGGCCGCCCGAGCTTGGGGTGGTCGTAAGCCTTGGCGCCGCGGACTGCAAACCAGTGCTTGCCGCGGAGCTTTGCGGCGCGGGTGAACGCATACACGTCCTCCGCGTGGTGACCGCCTGCGTCGATTGCAGCGGCATCCACCCGCATCACCTGGCCGCTCGCGTGGGTGATCGGCGCTTCAAGCAGCTGAGCCAGCTTCGTCCAGGTCTCCGGCTGAGCTGGGCTGCCGAAGATTTCACCGTGCCAGATGCCCCAGCTCTCCTCACCGCGGCCGTAAGCGCGAATCGCCACGGCAAGGCGGTTGTCCTGCGTGTCCACACCAGCAACAGCAACCAGACCGCCCTGCGGGCAGGTCATCAGCTCGTAGGCCTCGGCGCGGTTCTGAAGATCCCCGGCGCCGACCTGATTACGAACGGTCTCGCTGTAGGTCTCCCCCAGCATGTTGTTGGTGAAGGTCTTGAGCTTGTTCTCGTCGCCCTTCGCCGCGAGCCAGTCGATCACGAGCTGGGGCCAGGGCCGCCACCCGAGGGGCGCGCCCAGCGCGTTCAACCCCAGCCAGCTCGCCACACCGGGCTCACCGACCGCCGTCGCCTCCCAGTAGGCGAGTCCCGCGGCCTTCGCCTCCGCCTCGCTCATCCCAGGTGCCCGAAGCGCGTAGTTCCGAGCCTTCCACGCCGCCTCGCTGTTCAGCGCGCCGCACTCGCAGCACGCGTACGCGGCCGAGTCCGGGTCGCCGTCGCGCCACTTCATCTGCGACCACACCAGCGTCTGCGGATGCCCGCAGTCGGGGCAGTGCATGAACCACTTGCGCTGATCGCCTCGCTTCACTTGCGCGGCGATGTTGCTCGCACCATCAACCGTCGGCGTGGAGTCGCCGTAAATCTTGGCGCGGTTGCCGAAGTTCGCGGCCCGCGCGGTCGCGAGACTGATCGTTCCGCCCTGGTTGTCGATGTCGGCGGGGTACTCGTCGCACTCCTCAAACTTGATGTAGCGATAGGTCGCGGACTTCAGCGCGCCAACCCGGTTCGCGCCCACCAGACGCATGACGCCGCCCGGGTAGCGCTTGCGCATCTTGGTGTTGCCGCTCCCCTTCTCGCCTCCGGAGCGAATGCGCTTGCGCAGCGCCGCCGTGTTCGCGCGCATGGGCTCGAAGCGCTGCAGCTCCCACTGCTTGCCGTCGTCCAGCGTCGGGAAGACGACGAGGAGGGAACCGGCCGCCGCGCACACCCAAGCGCCGATCATGTTCTCGCCCGACACAGACCCGCCGACCTGGTGAGGCTTCTGCCACCAGCCCTCGCGGAAGGGGCTGCCGGGTGACATCGTGCGCTGGATGTCGATCAGGTACGGCGTCCGCGTGTTGCGGAATGGCCCCGGCTCCGGCGTGTCGGGCGGCAGGATTCGGTTGTCCTCGGCCCACTGGTCTACCAGCACCTTGGCGTCCGGCCGAAGGGCATCCGAGATCGCGCGGCGCACTGTGTCAATCGACGCCCGAGCCTCCTTCGCCATCGCCGTCGTCTTCGTCGTCATCGTCTTGCATGACGCCGCGCGTCAGAATCTGGTCTGCGAAGACGCTCAGAGCGCGCTCCAGCTCATTGGTCACGATCTGCTCGCAGCGCAGCGGGTCCGACTCGACGCTCAGCGCGTCCTTGACCCGCGCGCCGATGTGGCCAAGCGAATCGCGCAGCGCCCTGAACTCGGTGAAGCGCAGCCGCGCGACCTCTGCCTTGTCCACGAGGCTCCCGCGCTCGCGGTCCAGCTCCAGTTGCTCGCGATCACGGCGGATCTGCTCGCGCTCGGTGCGGGCACGCTTGTAGGCATCGTCATCCGACGACTGGGGGCCGTCGTCGTCACCTGCGTCATCAACACTTCGCCCCGAAGGCCTGGCGCTGACATCGACCCGAGCAGCCTTGGTACGGCTGACATCGAGGTTGGCCCTGCGCCATGTGTCCGCGGCCTCGAAAGAGTCCACCGGCATGCCCGCTTTGACCGCCTTGGCCACCGCCTGCTTGCTGATTCCGAGCAGCTCACCGAGCTGCGAATAGCTGAGCTTTCCCATTCGTCAACCATCAACCGTCAACCAAGTGAGAAGGACAGCGAAGGCACTTATGACGTGGCCCGAATGACCTCACGTCGCCAGGACCCGGGAGGGACCCACCCCGCCCTCGGTCGCGCCGAGCCCTTGCTGCTGCCGCCCGGCCGCCTGGGCGGCAGGCACTGCACGCCTTTACCCGCTGCGCCCGCCGTGCAGTGGCAGACGCGGCGAGCTGTCGAGCAGCAGCAGCGAGGACTCATCAGCGTCGGTATGCCGGCGCCTTGACTTGCGCGATGGCCTCGCGCCGCGCATCTGGCAGCGCATCCAGCGCAGCGCGATTCGCAATCGACGTGAAGTCGTAGCGCGGCCGATACGCGGTCGCCTTCTTGAACAAGAACACCGGCAGCACTCCACGCCCGATGAACTCGCGCAGGTAGATGCCGGGAGAGAGCCGCGTTCCGGGCTTGGCCACGAAGTAGCGACCACCCGCCCGACGCTGCGCCGCGATCTGCTTGCCCGCGTCATGGGGCATGTTTCGAGTGTGCCCAGCGGTCAGCGTGATACGCAGCTGGCTCAGGATCTGGATGATCTGGCCACGGCTCGGATTGCCGTAGGCATCGCGTTTGCAGCCACCACCTGGCACACACTGATAGCCGCTCGGCATGTGGCCTGCGAGCTGCAGCGCCTTCTCGAATCGCTTGACGCGCCGAGCACCGCCCGACACCTGCGGCGCCAGGTACACGGCCGCGGGCGTACCCATCCGACTCGCGGCCCTGTCGTCCTTGAACCAGACTTCAGCCACGGGCCTCTGCACGGTCGCGCGGCGCATGAACAGCGAGCGCTGCGTGTACGGATTGGGCCTGTCGATCACTGCCGGCAGCGCGCGCTCCTGGGCAGCCTTCACCGCCTGCGCCACCTTGGTCGCAGTCAGGATGCCGGCGAAGCGGACCTGTCGATCCGACTCGCCGAGCGCTGCGCGAACGGCCCGCGTGTTCAGGTCAAACGTGAACTTCACAGCAGCTCCATCGCCCAAAAAAGGAAACGCCCGGCAGACCGTCAAGCCTGCCGGGCGTTACCGCCTCGCTTCCCTCTCTCAGCCCTCGAAGGCTTGCGCCGACGCGCTAACCCCCAAGGTGCCCGAACTCTAGCGGTTGGTGATATTCCGTAAAACGACGGACTGCAGTCGAGCGTCGTTCTCACGCTGGTTCTGGCGGCCTTGGGCCTTGTCCGCCAGCCAATTGCTGATCGCCTTGTGAGACTGACAGACGCGCGACCGCACTGTCGGCAGCGGCACCGCCAGCATGCGGGCGTGGTCAGCGGCCCCGCCCCGACCCAGGTACACCACCTCGACCGTGCGGCGCAGTTCGGACGGCAGTGCGACGACTGCGCAGTCGGTCTCCTCCGCCTCGATTGCCATCGTCGGGATGGGGATCGGGTCATGAGCGCCGCGCGAGCTGCCGCCCAGCGCCGCCAGCATGTTTACGCTCGCGTAGCCCAGGCCACCCACGCCGGGACCGGCCTTCCACCTCGACCAGTTGAGCAATCTGCGCTCGATGTCTTCCAGCTTTCGCATCAGTTCAGCCCTCCACCGCTGTATCCGCTCTTTGCGCTACCGGCGCCGAACGATGGCACCGGACCGTCCCAGTTCTCGAAGCGCTGATGCGCGCCGATGAATCGCGCGTTGACGACGCCCGTGGCGCCGTTCTTGCACTTGGCGAAGTTGATCTGCGCCCATTGCTCGTTCTCGCCCGTCTTGCGTCGCATCGCTTCCCGATGCAGGAGCGCCACCACGTCAGCAGCGCCCTCGATGTCGCCGGAATCGCGCAGATGGTTCATCTGCGGCAGCGATCCCATCGGCATCTCATCGGCCTTGCGGCTCAGCTGGGACAACAGGATCACGGCCACCGCTTCGTCCTTGCCCAGCTTCTTCAGGCCATTGCTGATGTCTCCCAGCAGCTGGTTGCGGTTCTCCTTCTCGCCGGTCATGAGCTGGAGGTAGTCGATGACGACAAGCTTGAGAGGCCGCCCCTTCTGGCCCGGGCGCGGCATCAAAGCGCGCTTCGCCTGCTTCACCTTCCGGCGCACGTCCGAGAGGGTCAGGCCCGCCTGATCGTCCAACATCAGCGCTCGCCCTTGGATCTCGTCCGCGGCATCGGCCAGCCCCTTCCACATCCGATCCGGCTCCTTCGCCTTCACCGGGTTGCGGAGGTCCGACAGGTTCACGTGCGCCACGTTCGCCACTGCCCGACTGCCCCACGTCGCCAGCGAGTCCTCCTGGGTCAGCAACAAGACCCCCCAGGCTCGCGAGGCGTTCAGCGCCACGGTGCCCACCATCGCCGACTTGCCCATGCTGGGACGCGCGCCAAGCACCATCAGGTCGCCTTCGCGCAGCCCGCCGCCCAACTGGTCGTCGACATCGCGCAGGCCGGTCTCGATCATCGTGACCCGCCCCTCCACCAGATCCTCCATGTGCTGCATCAGGCTCAGCATCACCTCCCCCGCAGGCACCGGCCCGCGCTCGTCCCTCCCCTCCGCGAGCCGCAGCAGATCCCCCGCGGTCTTGTCCACGATGCTCGCCACATCCTCACCCGCAACCTGTTCGCTACCGACCTGCTCCGCCAGCGCAGCCGCTTGCAACTCCTGCGCAACCCGGAGCAACTCGCGGCGCCGCCACAGCTCCGTGAGCCGCTCAGCGTAGTAGCCGACATTCGAGGCGCTAGGCACGCTCTGAGTCAGCGCGTTGAGGTAGACCAGCTCATGGCCACCGGCATCGAACACCGTCACCACATCGACCGGACGATGGCGCGCATGCAAGGCGCGGATGCTGCAGTAGATGGCGCGATGGACGGCGAAGTAGAACGCGGAGTCGTTCGGCAGGATCTGCTCGGCGCGGTCGAAGGCATCGCGCCCGCCGATCAGCAGGCCGCCGAGCAGCGACTGCTCGACCTGCTCGCTGCGCGGCGGAACGATCATCGGCCGATCAGCTGGCGTTGGTGGCTCGGGACGCATGTCGTAGCCCGTCATGCCTGCACCCGCTCAGCCGCATCGATCTGGTCGAAGAAGCGCTGCGCCTGCAGCCCCTCCGTCGTGAGGATGTAGCCGTCGCCGGCCGCTCGCCAAAGGCGATAGGCGCAGGTCTCAACGGAGTCCCGGAAGGCCCGCCGCCAATCGCGCTGGCGCTTCCCCGCGCCCAGGCGGCGCCGCTTGAACTGGCGCCATGCCAGCGCGACGAACTCCGTGGGCAGACCCGCCTGCTCGGCGTAGGTCCACACCGCATCATCCGGTGCGATGGCCTGCTCGCCCTGCTCGCGACATTGCTCCAGCCAGTCCTTGAGGCTCAACAGCTCCTTCGTAGACCCGCACGCCCCATCCTCGCTCCCTCGTCCACTCATGCGAAAGGGAGCAAGCCCCCGCGAGGGGGTTGGGGGAGTATTGGTATGAGGGGTATTGGTAATTCGGGGGCAGGCCGTGCCGGGTTTCGAGTCGTCCAGTGCCGGGTTTCCAGCAGACAAACCCGGGGCAGAGACGGCAGGCCGTGCCGCCTTTTCTCGCCTGGGCGTTTGGGCCGCCGCCAGCTGCAGCACGCCCATCTGCAGCAGGTACTCGTTGCTATTGCCGCGACCGCCGCCGCGGGAAGTTTGCACCAGCCCCATGGCCTCCAGGCTGCGCAGCGCGTTGCGGACGCAGCGCTCGGAGAAGGCCGTGCGCTCAGCCAAGCGCGCCACGCCCGGCCAGCAGCAGCCGCTGTCGTCGGCCATGTCTGCCAGCTGCATGAGCACGCCCTTCTGGGGCGGCGACAGGCGGCGGCCGGGTTGCGTGGGGTCCAGCGTCGCGCGCGCTGCAGCGCGCTTGATGGCCCATCGTTGAGATTCGACGGGTGAGTGACTCATCGGGTGGTGACTCCAGATTTGGGCAAAGCAACTCCCTGCAGCGCCGCAGCTCGGCGTCGCATGGAGCGATCGGGTTCGGGTTAAGGGTGGCGCTATCGGCGCATGGACTAGCCTTCTTCGCCGACGCGGGCGGGCCACTGGCCCATCACGGCCGCCAGGGCAGCGCTGCCGTCCTTCGACTGGTCACACGTGGCGCGCCGCGCGCCATACAGCTTCAGCGGCCGACGGCTCCAGCGCGTGCGGCGCTCGCCGACCGGCTCGATTTCGCCCGCTCGCTTCATGTTCTCGACGGCTCGTCGCACCAGCTCCATTTCGGACGGCGCGCGAGTGTTGATGAGGCCCTGCGCTTCAAGCCGCTGCGCAAGGTCGCGCCACGTGGCGCCCTCTTGCGCAGCAGCCATGTGCTCGGCCACAGCCTTACGAATGCCTCCACGTGGCCGCATCGTGATTTCCTTGTCAGCAGTTCAGGGCAACGCCCTGTGATCGGTGCAGCGCGGCGTTGCGCGCTGACGCGTCGTTGATGAGCGCCTTGCCAGCCACCAGCAGCTCGCCCCATGCCCTGATCACCTCGGCCAGCTCGTTGTTGGTCACGCGGTTGTCCTGAACGGCGCGGGAATAGACGGCGATCAGATCGCCGAACTCGACCGCCATGGCGGCCACTGTGTCGGCGCAGGAGGTCGCACTTGCCACGGCGGGCAAGGGGATCGCCACGTGATCGAACTCGAGTGCCATTGCGTGAAGGGTGCGCAGGTCACCAGAGCCGTGCATGACGCGCAGCACATCCGCGAGCCCGAGCTTGGCGCGGCTGTCAGGCCCGCGGTCACACAGTTCGTTGCGGAGGGTGCCCGGCGCCTTTCGTAATGCGGCGCCATGCCGCGCGTAGCCGTCAGGGGTTGCCTCAACCGTTGCGCGCACCGCAGCCATGACGCGCGTCACCACTCCGGTAATGCGCTCAGCATCTCCGCTCATGTGTATTTGTCCCATGTTTTTTTACACGCCGGATCGAAAGAACCGCCGCACAATTCGGCCCTGTTCCCACCCCACCCCCTTGACGCCATCAATGCAACGGGTTACCGCGCAAGACGTGCCACTTCACCTCGGGGCAAAGCTGCTCGCAGGTGACGGGCGATCCATGGAACCGAGACAGCTCCTCGATGTCCGGAGCGCGTTCTGCCGGAACGCCGCGGGCGATCCAATTGGTGACGGCGCCGCGCGTGACGTTGAGCAGTTCAGCCAGCTTCGACTTGCCGCCAACGGCCGAAGCCGCGGCGTCAATAGCAGCGGCGCGGGCCTCGCGCTCAACGTCGTCGGGCAGGCCGGTAAACGGTGGAGTGGTGTTCATAGGAACTGAATTACACACTTTGTTTAGTATTCAGTCAACACCGTTGTTTAATTTGTCGTAAACGCCTTGTGTACGCTGACGCCATGACTAAACCCGTTCGTGTGATCGACACAGCCCTGAAGCTGGCCAAGAAGCGCGGCATGAACCAGACGGAGTTCGGGAAAGCCATGGGGGCGTCTCCGGCCGCGATCACGAACTGGAAAGCTCGCGGCATGCCCCCCGAGCATCACGCGATGGCGTCAGCCGTTCTCGGCGTAACCGTGGATGAGTTGCTTGGAAAAGTGGCGGAGCCGGCGGCCAGCAAAGGCCTCGGCCCATGGCCGCTGCGCTCGATCTCTCTCAGGGCGTTAGCCGCGCTTCCCGCGGCCAAGCTGGAGCAAATCGATCAGATCCTGGCCGCCTTGCTGGGCACTCCCTCACCTCCGGACTGGCGCAGTTCTGCCTACTCATTGGCCGCCGAGCTGGACAAGGTGATGCGGACGACACACAACCTGACCTTTGTCGAAACCGTGGACAAGCACCACGGGGAGCGCCTCGCCGAGCATCGGCGTCATACAGGCGACGACGCGAAGGCCGGGGCCGGTGTCAAGAAGGAGCGCGCATGAGAAGGGAATTGCTTTGCTGACCGTCCTAGGCGCTGCAATTCTTGCGAGAATTTACATCCTGTAATGACGCCGACAAATTGGCGTTAAGAGGGGAGTAGTTCAAGTGACGGGTGATAGCAGTACACGGCGCGCGGCTGACGCGTTTCTCGCAACCATGCGCCAGCAGGCAGAGGACTCAGCAGAGGCTGGTCGCGCACAGAAAGACGATGAGGAACGCGCAGCTGTCCAGCACGTGTACATCAACCGCGCGAGTCGCTGCACCATAGTGATCGGAGGCGGCTCACCGCCACCCCGGCGCCGTCAGCGTTGATCCCCTCGCAGAAGGCCCCAGGCGCCCCCTGGGGCTTTTTGTTTTACACGACCGCTGCGCACAGCTGCTGAAACACCTGCGGCCGGCCAACGGCGACGAAGCCGCGCCCGTCGCCCAGTTGGATTCGGAAGCAGACCTCCGTCCGATTTCCACCCAGCAACGCGCCGCCCAGCGCTCCGAGTGCCCCGAACGCCACAGCGCCCGCGGCGGCCCAGCCACCAGCCGCGGCCAGGCTCTTTGCCTTCTCCACGGACAGCAGTTCGACCGCTGCCAATTGCAGGGCAACTGCACTCGGTCGGATCGAACCGTCAGCTCGCGCCATCGCGACCAGGCCGCCACAAGCCTGCACCGACCAATCACCGGCCTCGAAGTCCCCACCCACGATCCGCATGCGCCCCGACATCGAGCCCTCCTCTAAGAGCGCGGCAGGGTAGCAGCGTCCCCTCAATCGCCGACCGCCCTTCGCCCACCTGCGTGAGTTGATTACACATCTTGTTGACACTAAATTAAACATGACGTGTAATACGCCAATTCACAGGAGGCAGCGATGCACCAGAGCTTGTTTAAACCGTTGCGCCGGGCATTGCGCTTGTCCCCCCGCGGCTTGCTGCGCTGGGTCAAGGCTCGCGCTCTGCGCATTCGCCTGGCGGAGCTGCAGCACCAGCTGATCACGCTGCGGCAACACATGGCCATCGACCAGCAATTGGCGGCGATGACGACCCGCATTCAACGGGACCGCGTTCTTGTGAGCCGCATGCACGCCGACGGCCTGCTGGAGCGCCAGTTGGCGACGCAGGTGGAAGCACTGCGCATCGCCATCGCGCAACTGGAGCAACCGACGTGAGCGCCAAACCCTTGAGCAAGGGCACCGCTGACGCCCTTCGCGACTTGATTCTCAACGCCGCACGCAGCCACAGGGCTAGCACCTCGACGCTGCCAACCAGCGTCGACCCGCGGACCTACATGGAAGTCGCCACCGCGGAGATCGCCACAACGCTGTTCGGCGCCGTGTGCGGCGTCGACGCCGAGCTGCAGCTGCGCCGACTCCTGTGCAAAGAAACCTCCTCCCACGCCTTCGGCCCGGCCCTCCGCGCCGACGCCGAGTCGATCGCTGCGAAGGCGCGCCGGCTGCGCACGCCTTCGCTCCCCCGCCCCTCACGTCGATTCATCGACCTCACTCATCCCCAGGATTGATCCATGCCACTCAAGCGCCCTTACCGCAACTGGACCGCGGCCGAGACCGATCAACTGCGAGCGCTCTACGGCACCATGCCCCGTGCCGATCTCGCCAAGCTGCTGAATCGCCACGTCTTCGCGTTGAGCGCGAAGGCAACGCAGCTCGGCCTCATCAGTCCCCGGCCCGAGGCCGTCGAGAACATCCTGCCGCACGTCCGCGCCGCAGGCGATGCGGGCACCACGGTGCAGCAAGCCGCAGCGCTGGCCGGCTGCGGAGATCGCCACGCGAGCAAAGCCTTGCTGCACGCGCTGGAGACTGGCGAGGTCTTCCGCCATCGCGAAGGCCCTCGCTTCCGCTACTACGCGACGCGAGAGCAGGCGCAGGCCGGCGAGAAGCAGGCTCGCCGCGACGCCCGGGAGCACAAGCGGGCCGCGGGACGACAGTTCTACGCGACCAAGATGGCCGCCCTCGGCCGCAGCGTTGTGCCACGCGGCACGCCTCGCCCGGCAAAGCCCGCCGCCCCGAAGAAGCGCCCGCACGGGGACCGCCGCCCCGGCGCCCGGCAGCTGGTGACGCTCCCCGGCGCGGCGGCCTCCGTGCGCACCTCCGCCCATCGCGGGCCCGCCCACCTTCCGGGCAAGCCGAACATTCCCAAGGGTCTGATCATCAAGTGCGGCCCCGACACGAGAGACACCCGCTACACCGCCGACCCGAACGCTTACGGCCTTGGCCTCGCCAGCCGGCGCCCTGGCGAGTACGCGGACGCTGCGCGCCCCTGGGCCGCTGCAGCCGCGGCGTCGCGCGGCGACGGCCATGGAGCTTGAGCAGTGGCTTCGCGAGAACCCGCGAAACCCGCAGGGCGTCAACGCCCACGCCGCCGAGCTGCAGCGCCTCAGGGCGCTTGGCTACACGCAAGAGCAGATGCGTGCATGGCTGGCGACGCACGGGCTGCGGGTCTCTCGCCAAGCGATCAGCAAGTTTTTTTGCGCGTGCGCGCAACCGCCGCGCCACCTGAAGCAACCCCAGCGCCACCACATCGCGCCTCAACCGGAGAAGCCCTCGCATGCAGCCCATCGAAGAACCCCAGCGACGAGCCCCCACCCGAGCCCGTCGCAGCAACCCTCAAGGGTCGCGCTCAGCGCGTGGGCGACCGCTACCTGCAACAGACGCTGAGCCCGCTGGCCAAGCAGCTTCTGAAGCCATCCAGCAAGACCTGACGCCTACCACCACCGAAGGAACTATCGCCATGACCAAGCCCCTGAACATCGCCCTCATCAGCTACTCCGGCAACGCCGGCAAGACCACGCTCTCCCGCAACCTGTTCGGCCGCCACCTCCCGGCTGCTGCGCTCGTCGCCATCGAGAGCATCAACGCAGACGGCCAGGAGGAAGTGACCCTGCGCGGCAAGCAGTTCGGCGAGCTGATCGACGCCCTGGCCATCAGCGAAAGCGGCGTGGTCGTTGACGTGGGCGCGAGCAACGTCGAGGACTTCCTCCAGCGCATGACGCAGACGCGCCGCAGCCACCAGCTGTTCGACTTCTTCGTCATCCCGGTGATGCCCGGGACCAAGCAGGAGCGCGACGCCATCGCCACCGTCGAAGCGCTCGCCGAGATCGGTGTTCCTGCGGAAAAGGTGGTCGTGATCGGGAACGGCCTGGAGCCGACGACGACGCTGGCCGGCGCGTTCGCGGCCGTGCATGCATACATCAGCGAGGAGAAGCGCGCCCGGTTGCTGCCTGTCGCGATCAGCGACAGCGAGGTCTACAGCCGTCTGGCGGCGCAGAACCTGACGCTCGCCACCGTGCTCACGGACAACACCGACCACATGGCCGCAATGCGCGCAGCGAAGGACCCGAAGCAGCGGCTCGCAGCGAGCCAAGCGTTCAGCCTCAAGGGCATGGCCGAGAGCGCCGCCGATGAGCTGGACGAGGTGTGGGCCGAGTTCTCCGCCCTGCAGTCCGCGGCCTAAGCAGAGCCACAGCGAGCATTGACATGATCGGACAACAACCGACCGGCGCCATCCCCGGCGCGATCATCAGCGCTGTGGCCCATGAGGGCCTCAGCGTCACCGTGGACGGGCGCCCCGCACGACTGGCCATTATCAACGAACACGGCGAAATCGTGGCTTGCGGCCCCGAGGTCGCGCGGGAAGCCGGCGCCGTGGCGCGCAATAGCCTGCAGAATTTGTGGCAAGGCAAGGGTTGGCTCCGAGAGTTGAGCCAGCCCATCGCTCTTGGTTCGCACGCCTGAAGCCGTGGGAGGGCGACGAACTGTCCTGCTCGCGGCCCGTTAAGACGATCCCCCGGGCGGAGTTCGATGGAATGGGAGTCCGATCATTCCAAGATGTGACGGATACACGTGCCCGACATCGGCTATGCGAGCACGCCTGAGCACCGGATAAACTCTGGCTTCCCGCTGCGCACTCTCCCTCCCGATCTTTCGCGCAGCGGCTTCCTGCCCAGCCTTGAGCTGGGCTTTTTTATTTCTTCGGGACGGTGTACTCCCATCGGAGCATATTCATAACTATCGAATAAATATTGAAGACGAAGGACTTCAGCATCAACAACAAATAAACAAAGCTCCATCCGACTAGCACATACGCAATCCGAATGCCCCCATCCTTTATGCACGCACCGTGGGGCAATAATGCAACCAACTTGGCAGCTAGGCCATTGGTCTGACAAAACAAAAATACGGTCAGATAAACCGCAGCGCACACCAAATAGGCAATGAACACTCGCATAAACGCGAACATATTCACTTTCAATGTCGGCAGCCCCGTTTCCTTATGAGGCACCGACATCATGGCCAGCATCATGTCTGGTTTCGCAACCGTCGTGAAGATAGTGAAGCCCGCGACCAGAAAACCGAGCGTAGTGATGGCAAAGTTGAACCCAATCTGCGCCCATGAGCGCACATCCGATAGCAGCAGGGCGACATTCTCGGTCAGCACGATAGCGTGCAGCCCAAGAAAAAGGACGGTCAAGAAATTCAGCGCCAGCTGCAATTTGCCTGCACGAATGCGGGTCGCGAGACGATAAATTTCCCATAGGGACCGCTCGCTAGTTAAATCGTTTGGGTCGAAGTCGTTGTGCATCACTCCCTACCCGCAAGAAAACCATTTACCTTTTCGGCAACACCAGCTGCAATCGCGGGAAGCGTAATCAATCCGCGACCCGCGATATTTATGAAATGGCCGAACATCGAAGCTGCAGCAGCCGCGACGTCTGTAGGCAGATCCTCCAGAGGGACAGTCAAGCTGAAGTCGTCATTGTTGCCTGTGATCTTGTCACCCTGAGCGTCGTGACCGCGCATCGTGACCTCGGAGTTCGCAAGCTCGGTAGCTGCAGCTGTCTGCGCCACGACGTTAGCCGCGCTCAATCCCTCGTCCGCGTTGGAGAACCGGATGGCGGTGTTTTCACTCTTCATTTCTTTGCGCCGCCGCTCCATTTCCTTCCAGAAATCATCATTATTGATTTCCTCGTGATTCGTAGGAAGAAGTTTGATGTTCAGTTGCTCGATTGAGGCGAAGCGCTGAACAAATTCCTTCAACTCCTGCTGCCCGGAGAGCGGAGTAACTCTCACCTTCGGACGTGGGAAGCGCCGAAACAAATCCGTGCGTACGCCTCTTGGAATTTCCCCACGCTCCGCCTGCACCTCTGTCAATTTTTCCTGAATGAACTCGCTGTGACGCTGACTAAGAAAATTTTGCGTAGTACTGGCGAAATTCTGAATGCCCGGTGCATTCGACATTTCTCGACAATACAAAAGTCGATGATTTTCGAGCAACAACACGAAAATCGCGGAAGGTGCCGATGCGAGTTCGCGCTTATCAGGCACTAGGCCACCGGAGCGGTAGTATTGGTCGCGAGCAATCTTCGTATTCTTTACGATCCGGCCAGCAATTGCCACGGACTTCTCACCGGTCGTGGCGCGCAGGTTGACCAGTTGCGTGTCCAAGAAGAAGTAACTCGACCTGTTCTTGAGCTTGCGAATGTACTCACGTTCCTGAAATGAAGGCCAAACAATCTCCTCCAGTAAATCCAACATGACCTTGTCGTCGCCAAACTTCAACGTGTAGTTTGCGAATTCGATTCTTTTCGTGAATGCCATATTCCCTGTCCTCCCGTCTTGGATTGCGGCTCATGTCCGTCACGAAATGTAGCGCAGGAGGGGTCCTAACGTGCGGGCCGCCTCAGTCGAATCCGCTGATAAAGCACGGCTCACGGTCGGCCGCCAGTTCGCTTTCGATTTCCTCGATCTGGCATCCGCGAAGCCCCGTGAGGAGCCAGGTTTGCTCCCATGCCTCAGTTCCCTGTGTCGTCTCTTCTCGCTCCGTGCCGCGCACTGTCCACTGGCCACGGTCGGCGTACAGGACGACGGGATCAACCAGCAGTTGGACACAGTGTCATGACGGCACGTGCGCTGCTCCGAGAACCTAGAATGAGATAGCTCGGCGCTTCGTGCGCCGGGATCGCTAGGGGTGCTGGTTGTGAGACCAACCGGCTGAGAAAGTCCCTTTGAACCTGATGACGGCCAGTCAGCCGTCAGCCTACAAATGCTTATCTTTGTAGGCCGAGTTAATCCTCGCGCAGGGAAGCATGCCTTCGACACCACGGGTGTCCTCGCACGCCGCCTTCTCATCGGCGTGTCCGGTTTGCCGACCTGCCATCGCATTCCTGGCTCCGGCATTCCGATGG
>Ga0209257_1000955_pt1 | contig 39782 bp, 38 predicted proteins | sample AraplaCvi_mCL_r2_FD_184277 | JGI IMG/M metagenome (GOLD analysis project Ga0209257, IMG submission 184277) | Arabidopsis root microbial communities from North Carolina, USA - plate scrape MF_Cvi_mCL_r2 (SPAdes) (version 2) | ecosystem: Host-associated > Plants > Roots > Endosphere | place: USA...
GCCGAGTGCCACGAAATTGTTGATCAGCTTCAGCTTGTGCCCGGCGCCGATCCCGCCGGCATGGATGATGGTCTCGGCAAAGCAGTCGAGGATCGGCCGCAGCTCCTTCAACGTGGCTTCATCGCCGCCGGTCATCAATCCCAGCTTGCCGGCCTCGGCTTCGACCGGGGTGCGGGTGAGGGGCGTGTCGGCAAAGCGGCCGCCTTTCTTCTGGATATCGGCGGCGACCTTCAGGGTCGAGCTCGGCTCGGCCGTGCTGCAATCGGCGACGATCAGGCCCTTATGCACGCCGGCGAGCAACCCGTCTTCGCGATAGACCACTTCCTCTACCTGGGGCGAGCCGGTGACGCAGAGGATGACGACATCGCTCTCGGCGGCGATCTCGCGGGGGCTCTTGCCCTCGGTGGCGCCGAGCTTCAGCAGCTTCTCGACCGGCTCGCGGTTCTTATGGGCCAGCACTTTCAAGCTGTGGCCCTTGGTCACGATGTTCTTGCCGATGCCGTAGCCCATCAGCCCGACGCCGATCAACCCGACGCGCTTCCCCGCCATCCGATCCTCCTTGGGAGAATTGTCATACATTCGGCGCGGAGAGTACGCGCCTGATGGCGGCTGCGTCCAGCGTCGCCACCAGCTTGCAAGAGCTTCAACTCAGTTCGGCTGATACGGCACGTCGGCCTGCACCAGCGCGGTGATGCCGCGCAGGGTGAGGTCCTCGTCCCAGGGCTGCGGGCGGATCTCGGTGTTGGCCAGCAGCGTCTCGACCAGCCCGTCCTTCAGGCTGCGCCGCATGCTGGGTTCCAGATATTGATAGGCCCGGACGCCGCTTCCGGAGACCAGGATCAAACTGGGGCAGATCAGCGCGATCAGGTTGGTGAGGCCGAAGCCGAGGGCGCGGCCGGCCTGCTCGAACAGGCCGAGCGCCACCGGATTGCCCTTGGCCGCGAGATCGCAAAGCACCTGCATCTGCTGCTCCGACGGGTGCAATGCGTCGGTGTTCGGCAGATCGAGGATCGCCCGCGCATCGCGATAGAGCGCGTAGTCGCCGACGAAGCTCTCGATGCAGCCGCGGCGGCCGCAATGGCAGAACGGCCCGTCCATCTGGTATTTCGTATGGCCGAACTCGGCGGCGGCGCCGGTGCGGCCGTCATAGACCTTGCCGCCGACGATCAGTCCCATGCCGACGCCGGTGCCGAGCATCAGCACCGCCATGTTGTCGATCGCCTGGAACTCCGGCTTGTTGCGGAGCGCGACCGCGATGCAGTTGGCATCGTTCGCGGCATAGACGGGAAGGTCGAAGCGCTGCACCAGCGGCTGTACGATATCGACGTCGCGCACGCTCAGGGCGGGGCTCCAGGCGATAATATCGGAATCCCGCACCAAGCCTTGCACCGCCAGGCCGATTCCGAGGCAGGGGCCATAGCCCGGCGCCATCGTGCGATGGCAATGCTCGATCGCATCGCCCAGGGCGGCCACGATATCGGCGGCGGAGAGGGTGCGGGTATCGAGGGGCCGTGTCTCGCTGCGCACCACCGATCCGGTGAAATCGCCGAGCGCCACCTGGATCTCGTTGATCGAAAGCTTGACCGCGATGACATGCGCCGTCTCTGGCACCAGCTCGATCGTGACCTTGGGCCGCCCGCGGCCGCGACCCGTCTCGCCGGCATCGCCGTCGCGCCCGAGCACTTCCCGAAGTGCGCCGGCGCGGACCAGCTCGCCGGTGACGCCGGAGACCGTCGCCGGACTCATATCGACGATCGCGCTCAAGTCCACGCGGGCCTGCGGTCCGTGCACGCGCAAGGCCTGCAGGATGCGGTTACGGGTCGGCGAAGTCGGCGGTGGCGGGCTGATGCGGTTCATAGCGGGCTATGCCGGGGTGGATTTATATGACGAATGTGTCGGTTTTTCTTCAGCAGTGAAACAAATGAAAGAGACGGTTCGCGCTGTCAACGCGTTTGATGCGAAGTCCCCTCCGATCATGTTTCCGTGCTGTGACAGGTTTTTGCGCTGCAAAATGAACCGCACTCGGCAAGACCGACGAAGGTCCAAAACGATTCCTCTTGACCCCAGAGCGAACCGGACCGCAAATTAAGTTCAATGCTCGAAGTTAATAACGGGCTGTGAAACCAGTCGTGCCGGACCAATCGGCGCGATGGGCCTGAGATGACGAGCAGGCATTTTTGACGGGAGGGACTTCAGAATGAAGCGACATCTGCGATGGGCGGTGCCGGCGATGGCACTCGCTGCGACGGTCTTCGGCGCGACTCTGGCGTCGGCCCAGGACCTAGTGGTCGGCGTTTCCTGGTCGAATTTTCAGGAAGAGCGCTGGAAGACCGACGAGGCCGCGATCAAGGCGGCGCTCGAGAAGGCCGGTGCCAAATACATCAGCGCCGACGCACAGAGCGATCCGACCAAGCAATTGAACGACGTGCAGAGCCTGATCGCCGGCGGCGCCAAGGCGCTGATCGTACTGGCGCAGGATGCGAAGTCGATCGAGCCCGCGATCACCGCGGCCTTGAACGAAGGCATCCCGGTGATCGGCTATGACCGGCTGATCGAGAATCCGGGCGCCTATTACCTGACCTTCGACAACAAGGAAGTCGGCCGCATGCAGGCGCAAGGCGTGTTCGCCCTGCAGCCTAAGGGCAACTACGTCTTCATCAAGGGCTCGCAGAGCGATCCCAATGCGGACTTCCTGCACGAGGGCCAGCTCGAAGTGCTGAAGGCGGCCATCGACAGCGGCGCGATCAAGGTGGTCGGCGAGCAGTACACCGATGGCTGGAAGCCGGAGAACGCGCAGAAGAACATGGAGCAGATCCTCACGCAGAACGACAACAAGGTCGATGCGGTGGTGGCTTCCAATGACGGCACCGCGGGCGGCGTGGTCGCGGCGCTGACGGCGCAGGGCTTGCAGGGGATCCCGGTCTCCGGCCAGGACGGCGACAAAGCGGCGCTCAACCGTGTTGCCGTGGGCACGCAGACGGTCTCGGTCTGGAAGGACGCGCGGGAGCTCGGCAAGGCGGCCGGCGAGATCGCCGTGCAACTCGCCAAGGGCACCAAGCTCGCCGACATCCCGGGCACCGTGCAGTTCAAGAGCCCCGGCGGCAACACCCTGAACTCGACCTTCCTGAAGCCGATTCCGATCACCAAGGACAACCTCAACGTGGTGATCGACGCCGGCTGGATCAGCAAGGACGAAGTCTGCCAGGGCGTGCCCGCGGGCAAGGTCGCGGTCTGCAAGTAAGGGCGGCAAGCTAAATCTAGGCGTAAGACTCACTCTCCATACCTGAACCCGCCCGACCCCCTCTTTTCGATCGCTGAGGGTCGGGCGGGACATTTCGTTGCCCATCCATTTGGACTATTCTTGATGAGCGTCACCACCGCTGGAAGCCGTGATCAAAAGGATCAACCAGGGGGCATGAACACGTTCCGCCGCCTGTTCGCCCGGCTCGAGATCGACGAGCGTCTGCTCGGCATGGTCGCCAGCCTGATCGTCATCTGGATCGGATTCCACATCCTCTCCGACGGCAAGTTCATCACGCCGCGCAACCTTTATAATCTTTCGACCCAGACCGCCTCGGTCGCGGTGATGACCATCGGCATGGTCTTCGTGATCGTCATCCGTCAGATCGATCTTTCGGTGGGCTCGATCCTCGGCGTCACCGCGATGATCGTCGGCGTCATCCAGGCGCGCTGGCTGCCGCAACTGGTAGGGCTCGGCCATCCCACGATCTGGATCCTCGCCGTCCTCTCCGGGATCGTGATCGGCGGTTTTCTTGGCGCCATCAACGGTGCGATCATCGGCTATCTCGCCGTGCCGTCCTTCGTCGTGACGCTGGGTGGTCTGCTCATCTGGCGCGGCTGCGCCTGGTGGGTGACCACGGGACAAACCGTGGCGCCGCTCGACGAGACCTTCGTGCTCCTGGGCGGCGGTGCCTACGGAACCTTGGGCGACACCGGAAGCTGGATCGTCGCCGGCCTTGCCGTGCTCGCCATCGCCTTCGCAGCCGTGCACCGGCGCCGTCGCAAGATGCGCTTCGGCTTCCCGGTGCGCCCGGTCTGGGCCGAAACGGTCGTCGTCGGCGGCCAATGTGCGCTGGTGCTGGCCTTTGCGGCGACCATGGTGGCTTACGAGATGCCGGCCGGCGCAGTGAAGCATCTCGCCGAGCTCAAAGGCTGGACCATCCCGGAAGGCGGCCTGCGCATCGCCGAGGGCATTGCTTTTCCCGTGCTCATCGTGATCGCGCTCGCGGTGATCGGAACCGTCGCGCTGAACCGCACGCGGTTCGGCCGCTATGTGTTCGCCATGGGCGGCAATCTCGAGGCGGCCGACCGCGCCGGTATCGACACCAAGCGCATGACCTTCTGGGTTTTCGTGCTGATGGGCGCTCTCTGCGGCGTCGCCGCGATCATCGGTTCGGCGCGCCTGCAATCGGCGGGCAACTCGATCGGCACGCTCGATGAGCTGAAGGTGATCGCCGCCGCGGTGATCGGCGGCTGTTCGCTCTCCGGCGGCGTCGGCACCATCGCCGGGGCCATCCTCGGGGCGATCGTGATTCAGAGCCTGCAGAGCGGCATGTCGCTGCTCGGCTTCGACGCCTCGCTGCAGAACATCGTGACCGGCCTGGTACTGGTGATCGCGGTCTTCATCGACCAGCTCTACCAGCGCCGCAGAAAGGTTTGATCATGGCGGACGGCGGACAGATGCGGGTCCCTCTGGTCGAGATGCGGCGCATCTCGCTCAGCTTCGGCGGCGTGCGCGCGGTCGATGACGTGACGATCGATCTCTTCCCGGGCGAGGTGGTCGGGCTGGTCGGTCACAACGGCGCCGGCAAGTCGACGCTGATCAAGGTCCTGTCCGGCGCCTATGCCAGTGACTCCGGCGGAATCTGGATCGACGGTCAGGAAGCGGCGATTCACAACGCGCGCGATGCGCGGAGATACCGGATCGAGACGATCTACCAGAACCTCGCGCTCGCCGACAATCTCGACGCCTGTGCCAACCTCTTTCTCGGCCGCGAGCTGGAATCCGGCGTGCTGCTGGACGAAGCGGCGATGGAAGATGCGACCCGCAAGGTGATGAATCGCCTCAATCCGAACTTCCAGAAATTCCACGCGCCGGTGGCGGCGCTTTCAGGTGGCCAGCGCCAGTCGGTGGCGATCGCCCGGGCGGTGCATTTCAACGCGCGGATCCTGATCATGGACGAGCCGACGGCGGCTTTGGGCGTGCAGGAGGCGCGCATGGTCCATGAGCTGATCCGCCAGTTGAAGCGGGAAGGGCTCGGCATCTTCCTGATCAGCCATGACCTCCACGACGTGTTCGATCTCTCGGACCGGGTCAGTGTCATGCGCCACGGCAAGCTGGTCGGCACCGTCAACACCAAGGACGTCACCAAGGACGACGTGCTCGGCATGATCATCCTCGGCAAGCTCCCGGCCGCCGCGAAAGCCTAAAGCCACATCGGGATGATCGACGCCGCCAGCAGCAGCGCGAGCGCAATATTGACCACGCGCCATTGGCGTTCGGTCCTCAGCAGGCGCGCGAGCACCTGGCCGCCGCTGCACCAGAGCAACAGCGAGACAATGGCGGCGACGCCGAACACCGCGGCCAGGATCAGCCCCAGCGTCACCGGATCATCGGCCAAGGCGGTGTAGGCGCCGGCGGCACCGACCGCCATGGTCCAGCCTTTCGGATTGCTCCACAGCAGCAGAAACCCCGCGCCGAATGGGATCGGTCTGTTCCGTTGTGCGCCGCCGGTATTGGGTGCGCCGCGCCGCCCGATGCTCCAGGCGAGCCAGAGCAGATAGGCGCTGCCGAACAGCCGCAGCCAGAATTGCAGCACCGGCCAGGACATCACCAGCGAGCCGAGACCGCCGGCGACAATCCCGACCAGAGACGCCAGCCCCACCGCGATGCCGAGGAGCAGCGGCAGGCTGCGCGTCAGGCCGAAGCGCATGCCGGATGCGGTCGCGAGCGTGGTCGCGCCGCCGGGCGAAGCGGTGGCGATCACCGCAAAGGTCATCAAGGAAAGCAACAGCTCAGACAAGCGGCGTCTCCCCGGCGAGCACGCGGGCGAAGACCGGCATGTCGATATTGCCGCCGGAGAGGATGACGCCGACGCGGCGTCCCTTCTGGCGGTCCCGTTCCTGGGTGAGCGCCGCCAGGGCGGCGGCACCGGCGCCTTCGGCCATGTTATGCGTCGCGGTGAAATAGAGACGGATCGCCTCGGCGATCTCATCCTCGGTCACGCGCAGGATCCGCGCGGCGCCTTTGACGATGATCGCCAGCGCGTCCGGATGCGGGTCGCGGCAGGCGAGCCCATCCGCGAAAGTGCGTGCGGTCGCGGTCGGCACCGGCTTGCCGGCTGCGAAGGAAAGGGCGACGGCGGGCGCATTCTCCGCCACCACGCCGACGATCTCGGTCTTCAGCCCCAAGAGATCGCGTGCGGTGATCGCGGCGCAGATGCCCGAGCCCATGCCGATCGGCACATAGAGCGTGTCGAGATCGCCATGGGCGGTGAAGAGCTCCAGCGCCGCCGTCGCGACGCCGCGCACCAGGTCGGCGTGGAAGGAGGGGATATAGTGATAGCCGCGTTCGCGCTCGATCTCGGCGGCGGTGCCGCGGCTCTCGTCGAAGTCGCGCCCGGCGATGACGAGTTCGCCGCCCAGGGCCTGCATGGCGGCGTTCTTCTCGACCGAGTTGCCCTCGGGCACGACCAGGATCGAAGGAACGCCGAATTTCGACGCGGCGAGTGCCACCGATTGCCCGTGATTGCCGCGGGTCGCCGTCACCACGCCCTTCGGCAGCTTTCCCGCCTGCCGCAGCGAATCCATGTAGACCAGTCCGCCGCGCACCTTGAACGCGCCCGTCGGCGTGTGGTTCTCATGCTTCACCACTACCGTGGCGCCGATCCGGCGGGCGAGCAGGGGCCAGGCGAAGCTCGGCGTCGGCGGCACGGTCTCGCGCACCAGGGCGGCGGCTCGGTTGAGATCGTCTCGGCTGAAGAGGGGCATCGGCATCTTTCCTTGTCGGGGCGGGATAGCAGGCGGGGCCCCGCCGGCGCTTTCAAGAATCTGACCCAAACAGGCGCGCTCCGGTAGCCGCGCGTCCGGCGGCTCCGCTAAGATCGGCCCATGGACCAAGGATTGCGACGCTTCGAGCAGCCGGGCCGCTGGACGGTCGAGCTCCTGCCGCAGAGCGGCTATGAGGCACGCTACACGCCGGCGGCGCCGGTCATCGGCTTCGCCTTCGACGCCCAGGTCGGGATTCATGCCTTCGGCACCGACCGCCGCACCGGCTTTCGCGCCCGGCCGAACGGCCTCGCCTTCGTGCCGGCCGGATGCGACGTCTATTCCACCTCCGAGACCGGCGGCGAATATCTGAAGATCACCGTCGCGGCGGGCACGGAAGCGCCGTGGACCTGGGCGCGCCGCTTCAGCGACACCATCGATCCGGCGGCGCTCGCGGCGGCGCAACAGCTGCGCCGCCTCCTGTTGTCGCCGAATGCGATTGATCCCTTGGCCTGCGAGCATCTGGTGCTCGATCTGGAATCCCGTGCCGCGGCGATGCTGGCGCTGAAGCCGGGCAGGGTGGCGGATTGGATGACGCCGCAGCGTCTCCGCCGCATCGACGAACTGATCGAGGCGCGGCTCGATAGCCGGCTCACCGTGCAGGACCTCGCTGCGGCCCTCGATCTCTCGACCGGTTTCTTCACCCGCGCCTTCAAGCGCGCCACCGGACGGGCGCCGCATGACCACATCATCGACCGCCGCATCGCCCGGGCCCGTCTTTTGTTGCGCGATCGGGGTGTTGGACTTGCCGCCATAGCCTTGGCGGCCGGATTCGCCTCGCATGCCCATATGACTGCAACGTTTCGCACCCGGCTTGGCGTTTCACCCCGAATGCTGCGCGAATAATTTTCCGACGCTGCAACGCAGCGATTTTGACGAATGCTGCAAAACGAACCGCTTGCGGACGTCACCTGATCTAGGTTCTTAATCTCATGTAGAACCCTTGGTAACGCAAATTTAAGAGCCTTCGCGTAGGATAATTCTCACAACTCGAGAATCCTGCTGCGGCGCCTTTGCTCCCCTGCTTGGCCCCGCAGCTCGGCAAAGTCCCCAGAGCGCTCGCCTCCCAAGGGCGGTGCTCCGTACCGCCGGCCACCCCCGCGCCTCTCCCCAAGGCAGGACCCGTTGGCCGGCGGTTCCCTTTTTCAAAGATCGGCCAGAACCACGCCTCTCTTTGCTGCAGTGCGCTGACGTATTTTGACTTGCGTACCTCAGCGCGGCTTTGCAGAGTAGCGGCCATGATCGAACGGCCGATGCGGATGACCCTGTCGGATGTTGCGCGGGAGGCGGGCGTCAGCCTTGCGACCGTCGATCGCGTGATCAATCGGCGGCCCGGCGTCTCGTCGCGTTCCGTCCATGCGGTCGAGCAGAGTCTGGAGAAGCTCGGCTATCGGCCCGATCCCATTGCCGCCAAGCTCGCGCGCCGTTCGGTGCAGCGCTTCTGCTTCGTGCTCCCCGCGGGAAACAACACCTTCATGCGCCTCCTGGCCGATCAGGTCGAAGCGGCGCGGAGCTGGCTTGCCGGCCAGCGCGCGCTCGCCGATGTGATCTGGACCGACGTCTTCGATCCCGCCGCGCTCGCCCGCACGCTCGATCGCATCGACGACAGCTATGAAGGCGTTGCCGTCGTGGCGCTCGACCATCCGATGGTGCGCCAGGCGATCGACGATCTCAGTGCCCGCGGCATCGAGGTCGTGACCCTGGTCTCCGATGTCCCTGGCTCGAAGCGCGCGCATTTCGTCGGCATCGACAATTCCGCCGCCGGCCGCACCGCGGCGACCTTGCTCGGCCGCTTCGCCGGCGGGCGCGAGGGTCCGGTGGCGATCGTCGCCGGCAGCCTGTCGCTGCGCGATCACGCCGAACGCATCTACGGTTTCCAGCAGGTCCTCGAGGCCGACTATCCTGAGCTCCGCGCGCTGCCGGTGCGCGAAGGCCGCGACGAAGGCGCGCGCTGCCGCGCCGTGGTCGAGGCTCTGCTCGCCGAGCACCCGGACCTGGTCGGTGTCTACAATGCGGGTGCCGGCAATCGCGGCATCGCCGAGGCGCTGGAGCATGCGGGCCGCGCCCGCGACGTGATCTTCGTCGGCCATGAACTCACCGCGCATTCGCGGCGTTTCCTGATGCGCGGCACCATGGATGCGGTGATCAACCAGGACCCAGGTCATGAGGCGCGCTCCGCCGCGCGCGTGCTGATGGCGGGCGGCATGAAACAGGCGATCGTGCCCGACCAGGAACGGATACGCATCGATATCTTCGTGCGCGACAATCTGCCATAAATTCGCAGCCGCACCGGCCGCGGCGAGAAGCAAAAAAAGCGAAGGCCGCAGGGAGGGTAAAGAGTGTTCATCGGCATCGATCTCGGCACATCTTCGGTCAAGAGTATCCTGGTCGACGGCAACGACACGGTGATCGCGACGGCGAGCGCGCCGCTCGAAGTCTCGCGCCCGCATCCGACCTGGTCCGAACAGGATCCGGCCGACTGGTGGACCGCGACCTTGCAGACCCTCGACGAGATCAAGGCGAAGCACCCGAAGGAAATGGCGGCGGTGCAGGGCATCGGCCTTTCCGGCCAGCAGCACGGCGCCACCATTCTCGACAAGGACGGCAAGCCGCTCCGGCCCTGCATCCTCTGGAACGACGGCCGGTCCGAGCAGGAATGCATCGAGATCGCCCAGCAGTTTCCGGAGATCTCGAAGCTCACTGGCAATCCGGCCATGCCGGGCTTCACCGGGCCGAAGCTGCTCTGGGTCCGCCGCCACGAGCCGGAGCTCTTCAAGCAGGTGGCTTACGTTCTCCTGCCGAAAGCTTATCTCCGCTATCTCTTGAGCGGCGACATGGTCGAGGACATGTCGGACGCCTCCGGCACGCTCTGGCTCGACGTCGGGAAGCGCGACTGGTCGGACGAATTGCTCGCGGCCATGCACATGTCGCGGAAGCAAATGCCGAAGCTGGTCGAAGGCAGCGCCGTTTCGGCTCGCCTGAAGCCGGAGCTCGCGCAGCACTGGGGCATGGCGAAGCCGCCGGTGATCGCCGGTGGCGGCGGCGACAATGCGGCGGGCGCGGTGGGCCTGGGTGCCATCCATCCCGGCGATGCCTTCGTCTCGCTCGGCACTTCGGGCGTGCTCTGGGCGACGACCGCGGGCTTCGCGCCCAACAGGAACCTGCCGATCCACGCCTTCTGCCACGCGATCCCGAACACCTGGCATCAGATGGGCGTCATTCTCTCGGCGGCTTCTTCGCTCTCCTGGTGGTCGCGCGCCGCGAAGAGCAACGAAAAGGAACTGCTGGGCGAGCTCGGCAACGATGTGAACGCGCCGAGCCCGCTGCTTTTCATGCCCTATCTCTCGGGCGAGCGCACGCCGCACAACGATCCCAATATCCGCGGCGCCTTCTACGGCATCTCCCACGACACATCGCGCGGCCACATGACCCTGGCCGTCCTGGAAGGCGTCGCTTTCGCGTTCAGGGATTGTCTCGCCGCGCTGACCGAGGCCGGGACGAAGATCACCAAGGCCGATGCGATCGGCGGCGGCTCGCAATCGCGCCTCTGGCTCTCGATCATGGCCAACGTTCTCAACCTGCCGCTCTCGCGCCTCGACGGCGGCGAGGCGGGTGGCTCCTTCGGCGCCGCGCGGCTCGGCCGCATGGCCGCGACCGGTGAGAGTCCGAGTCAGGTCTGCAAGCCGCCGAAACGCGTCGAGACCATCGCGCCCAATTCCGCGCTCGTCTCCCAATACGACGAGACCTATCGCCGCTACCGTTCTCTCTACCCCGCATTGAAGGGAGCCTTCACATGAATGCGCCGATCGCCAAGTTCTTCCCGATCTCCGATCCGATCCCCTTCAAGGGCAAGGATTCCAAGGAGCCGCTTTCCTTCAAATGGTACGACCCGGATGCCAAGGTGCTGGGCAAGCGCATGGAGGATCACCTGCGCTTCGCGGTCTGCTACTGGCATTCCTTCTGCTGGCAGGGCAACGATCCCTTCGGCGGCCCGAGCTTCGAGCGGCCCTGGTTCGCCGATGGCGATCCGATGGCTATGGCGAAGATGAAGGCGGACGTCGCCTTCGAGATGTTCCGCCTGCTGCGCGTGCCGTTCTTCACCTTCCACGACCGCGACGTGGCGCCGGAAGGGGAGAGCTTCGCGGAATCCAACCGCAACCTCCGCACCATCATCGACATCTTCCATCAGAAGATGGAAGAGACCAAGGTGAAGCTGCTCTGGGGCACCGCGAACCTCTTCTCGCACCGCCGCTACATGGCCGGCTCCGCCACCAACCCCAATCCGGAAGTCTTCGCCTGGGCTGCCGCGCAGGTGAAGAACGTGCTTGAGGCGACCCACGAGCTCGGCGGCGAGAACTACGTGCTCTGGGGCGGCCGCGAGGGCTATGAGACCCTGCTCAACACGGATCTGAAGCGCGAGCTGGACCAGGTCGGCCGCTTCATGAACCTGGTGGTCGAGCACAAGCACAAGATCGGCTTCAAGGGCACCATCCTGATCGAGCCGAAGCCGCGCGAGCCGACCAAGCATCAATACGATTTCGATACGGCCTCGGTCTTCGGCTTCCTCAAGGCCTATGGTCTCGAGAAGGAGATCAAGGTCAACATCGAGAACAACCACGCGACCCTGGCCGGCCACAGCTTCGAGCATGAGATCGCGCTGGCTTCGGCCCTCGGCATCCTGGGCTCGATCGACATGAACCGCGGCGATCCGCAATTGGGCTGGGACACCGACCAGTTCCCGAACAACATTCCCGAAACCGCGCTGGCGCTCTATTACATCCTGCAGGCCGGCGGCTTCACCACGGGCGGCCTCAACTTCGACGCCAAGATCCGCCGCCAGTCGCTGGACCCGGCCGATCTGCTCTACGGCCATGCCGGCGCCATGGATGTCTGCGCGCGGGCTTTGACCATCGCCGGCCGGATGATCGAGGACGGCGCTTTGGATAAGCATGTCAAAGAGCGCTATTCGGAATGGGACAGCGCCGACGGCAAGGCGATCCTCGCCGGCAAGGTCTCGCTCGCCGACCTCGCGAAGAAGGTCGAGGGCAGCAACAGCGACCCCAAGCCGCGCTCGGGCAAGCAGGAATATCTGGAGAATCTGGTCAACAGCTATCTGTGAAGACGTCGCTGGGTGATGCAAATTCGTGGATCCTCCGCCTTCGCGGAGGATGACGACCGAGTGGGGCTCTAACACCCTTTCCTCGTCATGGTCCGCGAAGGCGGACCATCCACGAGTTTCTTTCCCAACGCACAACAAAGAAGGGGAGAACAAACAAATGGCACTCAGCAACATCAAAGGCCCGGCGATCTTTCTGGCGCAGTTCGCCGGCGATACCGCGCCGTACAATTCCTGGGACAGCATCACCAAATGGGCGGCAGGCCACGGCTTCGTCGGGGTCCAGGTGCCGACCTGGGACGGCCGCCTCTTCGATTTGAAGAAGGCCGCAGCGTCGAAGGATTATTGCGACGAGCTGAAGGGCATCGCCAAGCAGAATGGCGTGCAGATCACCGAGCTCTCGACCCATCTCCAGGGCCAGCTCGTGGCGACGCATCCGGCCTATGACGAGCAGTTCGACGGTTTCGCGCCGAAGGAGATGCGCGGCAATCCGAAGAAGCGCCAGGCCTGGGCGGTCGATCAGGTGATGCTCGCGGCCAAGGCCTCGAAGAATCTCGGCCTCAAGGCCAGCGTCACCTTCTCCGGCGCGCTCTGCTGGCCGTTCATCTATCCCTTCCCGCAGCGTCCGGCCGGCCTGGTCGACACCGCGTTCGACGAATTGGCGCGGCGCTGGAAGCCGATTCTCGACGCCTATGACAAGGTCGGCGTCGATCTCTGCTACGAGGTCCACCCCAGCGAAGACCTCTATGACGGCGCCACCTTCGAGATGTTCCTCGACAAGGTGAAGGGCCACAAGCGCTGCAACATCCTCTACGATCCTTCGCACTTCGTGCTGCAGTGCCTCGACTATCTCGAATACATCGACCTCTATCACGACCGCATCAAGATGTTCCACGTGAAGGACGCGGAGTTCAACCCGAACGGCCGCACCGGCGTCTATGGCGGCTATCAGCCCTGGATCAACCGCGCCGGGCGCTTCCGCTCGGTCGGCGACGGCCAGGTCGATTTCAAGAGCATCTTCTCCAAGCTCGCGCAGTACGGCTACAAGGGCTGGGCGGTGCTGGAATGGGAATGCTGCATCAAGCATCCGGAGGACGGCGCGCGCGAGGGCGCCAAGTTCATCAAGGATCAGATCATCCATGTGACCGAGAAGGCCTTCGACGATTTCGCCGCCGCCGGCGTCGATGAGAAGGCCAACCGCCGCGCACTCGGTCTCGCTTAATTGGGAATGGCGTAAGGGGGAAAGACATGGCCATCGAAGGCAGGGGCGACAGCGCCCTCGGCAAGATCAAATACGGCATGGTCGGCGGCGGCGAGGGTGCCTTCATCGGCGCCGTGCACCGTCTCGCGGCGCGCATGGACGATCATTACGAGCTGGTGGCGGGCGCGCTGTCCTCCTCGCCGGAGAAGGCGATCCGCTCGGCACAGGCGCTCGGCATCGCCGCCGACCGCTCCTACGGCGACTATGAATCCATGGCCGCTGCGGAGAAGGCCCGCAAGGACGGCATCGAGGCGGTGGCGATCGTGACGCCGAACCATGTGCACGTGCCGGCGGCGCGGGCGTTCCTCAAGGCCGGCATTCATGTCATCTGCGACAAGCCGCTCTCGACCAACCTGAAGGACGCGCTGGCGCTCCAGAAGCTGGTGCAGTCGAGCGGACTGGTCTTCTGTTTGACGCACAATTACACCGGCTATCCGATGGTGCGGCAGGCGCGGCAGATGGTGGCCGACGGCGAGCTCGGCGAGATCCGCATCGTTCAGGCCGAGTATCCGCAGGACTGGCTGACCGAGCCCATCGAGAAGACCGGCCAGAAACAGGCCGCCTGGCGCACCGATCCCAAGATGTCGGGCGGCGGTGCGATCGGCGATATCGGCACCCATGCGCACAATCTCGCGGCCTTTGTCTCCGGCCTCGAACTGGACTCCGTGCTCTCCGACGTCGACACCTTCGTCAAGGGCCGCAAGGTCGATGACAACGTCAACGTGCTCTTGCGCTACAAGGGCGGTGCCAAGGGCATGCTCTGGGCAAGCCAGGTCGCCGTCGGCAACGAGAACAACGTCAAGGTCCGGGTTTACGGCACCAAGGGCGGGCTCGAATGGCACCAGGAGCATCCGAACCACCTGCACTGGTTCCCCTATGGCAAGGCGCCGCAGCTCATCACCCGCGGCTCGCCTTCTGCCAGCGCGTCCGCCAACCGCGTGACCCGCGTCCCGCCCGGACATCCCGAGGGCTATCTCGAAGGCTTCGCCAATATCTACACCGAGGCCGCTGCCGCCATCCGCGCCGCGCGCGCGAAGAAGAAACCCGACAAGGCCGTCCTCTATCCGACAATCACCGACGGTGTGAAAGGCATGGCCTTCATCGAGGCAGTGCTGAAATCTTCTGCCAAGGGCGGGAAGTGGGTTAAGCTGGCGGCGTAAGAGACGCCTTTAACGCCGTCATCCCCGGGCTTGACCCGGGGATCTGCCGCAGATGGCCGGGTCGAGCCCGGCCATGACGGCTCAATGGTGAAGGAGAGCGACCATGAAGCTCGATCACTACACTTTGCGCACGCGCAAGCCGGAAGAGACCGTGCGTTTCTACACCGAATACCTCGGCTTGAAGGAAGGCTGGCGGCCGGGATTCAACTTCCCGGGCCACTGGCTCTATATCGGCGACGTCCCGACGGTGCATATCGTCACCATCACCGATGATGAATCGGCGCTGCGCGGCTATGTCGGCGAACGCAAGGACGGACCGGGCTCCGGCTCGATCGATCACATCGCCTTCCGCTGCCAGGGGCTCGCCGAGTATCAGCGGCGCCTGCTCGGCTTCGGCATCAAGTTCCGCGAACGCGTGGTGCCGAACCTCGAGCAGCACCAGCTCTTCATCGAGGACCCGAACGGTGTCCATATCGAGCTCGTCTTCAACGCCGCCGAGAGCACGGGCGTCAAAGGCGATGAGATGCCGCAATCCAAGATGAAACCGGACGCCAACGCGGCGGAATAGTCTGCGGTTTCGTACCCGGTTCCCTCTCCCCTTGGGGGAGAGGGTTGCGGAGGCTTAGCGAACGGAGTGAGCTTAGCCGCAGCTGGGTGAGGGGATGCGTGTCGAAGGCACGCGGCGCGGAAGCGCCCAAACGGGCACGTCGCTTAACAATTCCACTAAACATCTCCGCGCCGGGCGAGGATCGTCAACCCTTATGCTGCAACTGCGAAATGGGCGTTCCGGATCACCTTTCCATTGCATTGTTTAGTATTTTAGTATTCACTAAACAAAAAGAAGAAGCAAAAGCGGGGGGAGCGCAGGCGTATGAAGATCGGTTTCAATCTTCTGCTCTGGACCATCAATGTCGAAGACCGGCATTTGCCGATCATCGAAGACCTGAAGAAGACGGGCTATGACGGCGTCGAAGTGCCGGTGTTCGGCGGCGAGGCCGCGCATTTCCGGATGCTGGGACGGCAGCTCGACGATCTCGGGCTCGAGCGCACGGCCGTTTCGGCCCTGACCAGCCCCGAGGTCAATCCGCTCGACCCGGAACCCGCGGTCCGCGCCAAAGCGGTCGATTTCATGAAAGGCGTGCTCGATTGCTCCGCCGCGCTCGGCGCATCGCGGGTGGTCGGGCCGATGCATTCGGTCCTGGGGCATTTCACCGGCAGCGGCCCGACCGAGGATGAGAAGAAGCGCTGCGTCGAGTTCTGCCAGACGGTCGGCGCGCTTGCGAAGGCCGCCGGCGTCGTTGTCAACCTCGAGGCGTTGAACCGCTTCGAATGCTACTTCGTCAACACCATGGCGGATCTCGAGGCGCATGTGGCGCGGGTCAACCACCCGTTCATCCGCGGCATGTACGACACCTTCCATTGCAACATCGAGGAGAAGGATCCGGTCGGCGCGATCGCGAAGAATGTGAAGGCGATCGACCACGTCCATATCTCCGAGAACGACCGCGGCACCCCGGGCCGCGGCCATATCGACTTCCCCGCCGTGTTCAAGGCGCTGAAGGCGGTGAATTACGACGGCTGGTGCACCATCGAGGCCTTCGGCCGCGGGCTGGTGGAGCTCGCCGCCGCGACCAAGGTCTGGCGCGACTTCTTCCCCGATCCGAAGCAGGTCTATCAGGAAGGATTCACATGCATCCGAGACGGCTGGGCAAAAGCGTGAGGGTGGCGTGGCTTTGACGGCGGATCAACTGAAGCAATTGATAGAGGCGGTGGCGCATGTCGTCATCGCCGAGACCGACCGGCTGACCGCGCTCGACCAGGCGATCGGCGACGGCGACCACGGCCTCAACATGAAGCGCGGGTTCGAAGCGGTGCTCACCGATCTGGACGGTCTCGCGCGCAAACCTTTGCCGGACGCGATCAAGTCGATCGGCACCCATCTGGTGATGAAGGTCGGCGGTGCCTCGGGCCCGCTCTATGGCACGCTGTTCCTCACTTTGGGGAAGGAACTACCCGTCGAGCCGTCGCTCGCCGATCTTGCCAAGGCCTTCGGCACCGCTTTTGACGCCGTGAAGGCGCGCGGCAAGTCCGATGTCGGGCAGAAGACCATGCTGGATGTCCTCGGCCCGGTGCGCGATGCACTGCTGGCCGCATCGCCGGATCCGCAGTTCGGCGACCGCATCAAGCGCGTGGCGACCGAAGCCGCCGAGGCGACGGTCGAAATGAAGGCGATCCGTGGCCGCGCCTCTTTCCTGGGCGATCGCTCGATCGGCCATATGGATCCCGGCGCCTGTTCCTCGGCGCTGATGGTTGCCGCCGTGGTCGACTGCCTGGAGCGCGTGAGAGCATGAGCAATGTCGGCATCGTGATCGTCTCGCATTCGCCCAAGGTTGCCGAGGGCGCCGCGGACATGGTGCGCCAGATGGTGGGCGCCGAAGTACCCGTGGCCTGGACCGGCGGCAATCCCGACGGCGGGCTCGGCACCAGCGTGCCCGCGATCATGGAAGCGATCGACCAGGCCTGGTCGGATGCCGGTGTCGCGATCCTGGTCGATCTCGGCGGCGCCGAGACCAACAGCGAGATGGCGATCGAGATGCTGGACGGAGACCGGCAAGCGAAGGTCGTGATCTGCAACGCGCCGATCGTCGAAGGCGCGGTGATCGCCGCGGCGGAAGCCGCCAGCGGCGCGGCGCTCGCCGATGTGAAGAGAACCGCCGAGGAGCTGTCGCCGCAATGACTGAAACCATCGGGACCGAAGCGACGGGAAGCACGCTTCTCACGCATTCCGCCGGCCTGCATGCCAGGCCGACCCTGAAGCTCACCATGCTGGCAAAGACCTTCGCGGCGAAGATCGAGATCGCCGCCAAGCCGGAAGGGCCATGGATCGATGCCAAGAGCGTCGTCAAGGTGATGGCGATGAAGGTGCCGAAGGACAGTACGCTTTATTTCCGTGCCAGCGGCGACAAGGCGGAGGCGGCGGTGGCGGCGATCATCGCCCTCGTCGATCGCGATTTCGACGAGGGTGCCGGAGGCGAGAAGGCGGCCCATGGCTGAGATCCGCTGCACCGGACGGAGTGCCTCTCCCGGTGTTGCGATCGGCACGCTGTTCGTTCTGCAGGCCGCGATCCATCGCGTGCGCGGGGTCGGGACACCGGCGGAAGAGGGCCGCGCCCTCGACGAGGCGGTCGCCGCGGCGAAGCTCGAACTGGCCGCGCTGATCGCGGAGACCGAAGGCGAGGCCTCGGAGATCCTCACCTTCCAGATCGCCATGCTGGAAGACGAAGAGCTCGCCGCTCCGGCCCGGGCCGAGATTGCCGGCGGCAGTCCGGCGGATCTCGCCTGGCGCACGGCGCTGGATGCGCAAATCGCCGATTATGCCGCGGCCGATGACGAATACTTCCGGGCCCGCGCCAGCGATCTCGTCGATATCCGCGACCGCGTGCTACAGCATCTCTCGGGTGCGCAGGCCCAGGCCTTGCCGCAGGGTGCCGTCATCGCCGCCGAGGACATGACTCCCTCGCGCTTCTTGAGTCACGACTGGCGGAGCGGCGGTGGCATCGCCTTGTCGAAGGGCAGCCCCACCAGCCACGTTGCCATGCTGGCGCGGGCGCGGCATGTGCCCATGGTGGTCGGCGTCGGGTTCGACACCGCGAAGCTGAAGGCCGGCGCCGCGGCTATCGTCGATGGCGGCGAAGGGTTGATCATCCTCGAGCCCGAAGTGGAATCGCGGAAACAGGCGAGCAGCCGCATCGCCAACGAGGCGCGGCTCGAGGCTGAGGCGCAGCATTTCCTGAAACGGCCGGCGATCACCCGCGACGGAACCGAAATCGCGGTCTTCATCAACCTCGCCGCGCCGGAGGAATTGGACGCGCTCGATCCTGCGATCTGCGATGGGATCGGCCTGGTGCGGACCGAACTGCTGTTCCATGGCGGGGACGGATTGCCGGGCGAAGAACATCAGGCCGCCGTCTATCGCCGCATCCTGGATTGGGCTTCGGGCCGGCCGGTCATCGTGCGGACGCTGGATGCCGGCGGCGACAAGCCGATCGACGGTCTCACGGTCGAGGAGAGCAACCCGTTCCTGGGCCTGCGCGGCTTGCGGCTGTCGCTGAAGCGGCCGGAAGTCTTCCGCACCCAGTTGCGCGCGCTCTGCCGCGCGGCGGTCGCGGGCGAGCTGAAGATCATGCTGCCCATGGTGACCGTGCCCGCGGAGCTGGAAGCAGCCCGGCGCCACCTCGATGACGTGATCGCGGACCTCACGCGTGCCGGCATCGCGCATCGGCGGCCGCCGCTCGGCATCATGGTCGAGGTGCCGAGCGTCGCGGTGACGCCGGAACGTTTCGCTGCGGATTTCTTCTCGATCGGCTCCAACGACCTCACGCAATATGTCCTGGCGGTGGCGCGCGACTTGATCTCGGTCGCGCATCTCGCCGATACCGCGGATCCGGCGGTGCTGGCGCTGATCGAGCGCGTCGTCGATCATGCCGCCTGCCGGGGCGTGGAAGTAAGCCTCTGCGGCGATGCCGCCTCGGATCCTCTGCTGGTGCCGCATCTGCTCCGCAGCGGCTTGCGCAAGCTCTCGGCGGCACCCGGCGCGGTCGGGCGGATCAAAGCCGCGATCGCCGGCATCGATCTCAGGGGCTGATGGTGGCCGTGGTCGAGCAACGCGGCGGGAATGCGGTTGCGGAATACAAGCGCGTGCTGGCCAAGGTGCTGGAGAACCGGCCCTCGGGCACGCGCCAGCGGCTGGCGGTCGCCCTGGGGAAGAATCGCAGCTTCATCTCGCAGATCGCCAACCCGAGCTATGCGACGCCGATCCCGGCGCAGCATCTGGAAACCATTTTCGAAATCTGCCTGTTTCCCGCAGCGGAGCGGCGCGCCTTCCTCGATGCCTACGGCCGCGCGCATCCCGGCAAGGTCGAGCGCCGGCGGCAGCGCAAGGATCATCGGCTGCGCGCCGTCACGGTCTATGTGCCGGATCTCGAGGACGAGGCGAAGAATCACGCGCTCGATCGGCTGCTCGCCGACATCGCCGCGCGCGTCGGCAAGCTGACGGAAGAATAGGGGAGGCACGAAATGAAAAAACTGATCAACGCCGTCGACACGGTGCTCTCGGAAAGCCTGGACGGTTTTGCCGCGGCACATGCCGACATCGTCACCCTGGGGACCGACCGGCTGTTCGTGCGGCGCAAGACGCTGAAACCGGGCAAGGTGGCACTTCTGTCTGGCGGCGGGTCGGGGCATGAGCCCCTGCATGCGGGCTTCGTCGGGCACGGCATGCTGGACGGCGCCTGCCCAGGGCAGGTCTTCACTTCGCCGACGCCGGATCAAATGGTCGCGGCCGTCACGGCCATCGACCAGGGCAAGGGCACGCTCTTCATCGTGAAGAACTATGAAGGCGACGTGATGAACTTCGAGATGGCGGCCGACATGGCGGAGACGCCGGTGCAGACCATCGTGGTCGATGACGACGTCGCGGTGGAGAAATCGACCTATTCGATCGGCCGCCGTGGCGTCGCCGGTACAATGATCGTCGAGCGCATCGTCGGCGCCGCGGCGGAGCAGGGTGCTTCGCTGGACGAAGCCCAGGCGCTCGGCAAGGATGTCAACGCCCGCACCCGTTCAATGGGCGTCGCGCTGACGAGCTGCACCGTGCCGGCCGCGGGCAAGCCGACCTTCCAGCTCGGCGAGGACGAGATGGAGATGGGCGTCGGCATCCACGGCGAGCCGGGGCGCCGCCGGGTGAAGCTCGAGAGCGCCGATGCGATCGCGGACGAGATGATGAAGGCGATCCTCGACGACCTCGCACCGAAGAGCGGTGCCGAGGCGATCCTGCTCGTCAACGGCTTCGGCGGCACGCCGGCCATGGAACTCTATCTCATGTGCAACGCCGCCAACCGGATCCTGGCGCGGCGGGGCGTGAAGCCGGTCCGGACCCTGGTCGGGTCCTATGTGACCTCTCTGGAGATGGCCGGCTGTTCATTGACCGTGTCGCTGGGGGACGACCGGATGACGAAGCTCTGGGACTCGCCGATTCACACCGCCGCTTTGCGCTGGGGCATGTAGCATGTCGGAAACGAGTGCGGCCGTCGGATTGCCCGGCGGGAACAAATAAGGTACAATGCGACCCGCACTGAAGGAGCACAAGAGAGGCCGAACCCGGACCGGACCCGTACGGAATCGCGGTTCTGAAAATCGACAAATGCCGGTTTATACTGAAAAATCAGTAAGTTGATCAGAGATTCTCAAAATAGGGCGTCAGGGTTGACCTAATAGGTTCGAGCAGCCTCGCCGCGCTGTCCAAAGACCCACGGCCATCACCACCGCGCATGCCCGCTTGACCAGGGCTCATAATCACGACTAGGCTGATAGGGTAAGAAGACTTAAAGCAACGCCGCCTTGTGTGAAATAGACAGGATGAGGTCCTTCATGGCGACACGGACTCAACGTCTGCCCTCGTTGAATGCGCTGAAAGTGTTCTGGGCTGCGGCGCGGCATGGCAGCTTCGTCAAAGCCGCCACCGAGCTTCATGTGACCGCCTCGGCGGTCAGCCTGCAGATCCGCCAGCTCGAGGACGAGCTCGGGCTGAAGCTGTTCGAGCGCACGCCGAAAGGCCTCGCCTTGACCGCCGCCGGATCGCGCGTGCTCCCTGACGTCAACTCTGCCTTCGACCGGCTCCGCGCGACCTTCGCCAGCCTCAATGATTCGGAAGAGAGCGGGGCGATGCTGACCGTCTCGGCGGCGCCGTCCTTCGCCGCGAAATGGCTCCTGCCGCGCCTCAACCGTTTCCTCGCCGCGCATCCCGAGATCGAGGTGAGCATCAAGGCGACCGTCGAGCTCGCCGATTTCGAGCGCGGCGAGGCCGACCTCGGCATCCGCTACGGCAGCGGCGGCTATGCCGATCTCGTAACCGAGCTCTTGATGCGCGAGATGGTATTCCCGGTCTGCAGCCCGGCGCTGCTCGAAGGACGGAAGAAGCGGCCGACCATCGACTTCCTGAACGACGTCAATCTCCTGCACGACGACAGCGCCGACCGGAACGAGGCGTTGCCCGGCTGGAAGATGTGGCTTCGCGCGGCCGGCATCGACGGCGTCGATTGGCGCAAAGGACCGCGCTTCAACCAGACGGTGCTGGCGATCGAAGCGGCGGCCGCGGGCCTGGGCGTCACGCTTGCGCCCGCGGTGCTGGTGGAGGGCGATCTCGCGAACGGCCGGCTGGTGCGCCTCGACGCCGCCGAGCTCAGCGAGCCCTTCGCCTATTACCTGGTTTATCCGCAGGAGAAGGCGGAGCGCGCGGCGGTGAAGGCGTTCCGCGCCTGGCTGCTCGCGGAGCTGCATGGCGTCGAGCAGCAGGCGGCGCGCCGGGGTGAATCGGCGGCCGCCTGAGACGACCGTTACGAGCGCGGCTCGCGGTAGAAGATCATGCCGCCGTGGTGCAGCTCGTTGTCGTTGACGAAGACGCCGTCGGCGGTGAAGCCGGTGTCATCCCGATAGTCGATCTGGTTGCCTTTGACTTCATAGCGGCCCTGATAGGCGCTCTTGCGCTTGCCGCGGGCCTCGTCGTAGCGGCCGTTCGGCAGGAGCTCCTGCCGGATCTGGCCGTCGCCGGTGACCCACATGCCGACGTAAGGGTGCTGCTGAACCTGTGCCATCATCATCTCCATCGCGACCATGGCTGCCTTCATCATGCCGCCACCGGCGCGTGATCGGTGCTGCGGGTGAGCTCCTCCCAGCGGTCGATTTCCTCGATCACCGCGTCGAGCTTCTCCCGCGCGCGCCGCAACGCGTCGGAGCCGAGCAGCAGGTGGAGCGGCGGGTTGTCGGCATTAACCGCGGCGATGATCGCCTGTGCGCCGCGATCGGGATCGCCGATCTGCTTCCCGTTGTTGGCTTCGAAGGTCGCCGTGATCTTGCCGACATTTCCGGCATAGGCCGCCTCGGTGTCGCTCTTGCGCATCGAATGCGGGGACAGGAAATCGGTGCGGAAGGCGCCGGGCGCCACAGCCGTCACCTTGATGCCGAACGGCGCCAGTTCCTGGGAGATGCTGATCGAGAATCCTTCCAGCGCAAATTTCACCGCCGCATAGAGGCTGTAGCCGGGCGCCGGGGCACGGCCCGCGACCGAGGTGATGTTGACGATATGGCCCGAGCCTTGCGCACGGAGATAGGGCAGGGCGGTGCGGATGACGCGGAACGGCGCGAAGACATCGACCGCGAAGATATGCGCAAGCTCGGCATCGGTCGCCTTCTCGGTCGCGCCGAACAATCCGTAGCCGGCATTGTTGACGATGACGTCGATCCGGCCGGCGGTGGCGAAGGCCTGCTTGACCGCCGCTTCCGCCGCCGCACCATCGGCGAGATCGACGGTGAGAACCTGCAGCTTGCCCGCGGCGGCTTTGAGGTCAGGGGTGCCGCTGCGCACGGTGCCGATGACCGTGTCGCCCGCGGCAAGGGCGGCCTTGGCGAGCGCGAGGCCGAGCCCGCGCGAGATGCCGGTGATGAACCAGGTTTTCATGAAAATCTCCTTGGACCGGGTGGGTGCCCGAAGAGATACGGCGCGCGGAGGCTTTAATAATCTCCGACATTCTGACAGAGCTTGTAAGCGCAGCTAAACAATCTATATCGGTGCCATGGATTCCTTGCTCTCCGGCAGCGACTACAACCAGCTCCGCGCTTTCGTGACGGTGGGCGAGCATCTGAGCTTCAGCCGTGCGGCAGAGGCGCTCGGCGTTTCGCCCTCGGCGCTCAGCCAACTGGTGCGCGGCTTCGAAGAACGGGTCGGCGTCCGCCTTCTCAACCGCACGACCCGCAGCGTGGCGCTGACCGCGGCGGGCGAAGCCTTGTTCCGGCGCGTGCAGCCGGCGGTCTCTGAGCTCGGTGCCGCGATCGGCCAGGTGCGGCGGACCCGCGAGCGCCCGTCCGGCACCGTGCGCATCCACGCCTTCCGCTCGGCGGCCGCGCAGTATCTCGATCCCATCCTCGCCGATTTCGCCGAACGCTATCCCGACGTGGTGCTCGACATCACGCTCGACGATGAAGTGGTCGATGTCGTCGGCGGCGGCTTCGACGCAGCGCTGCGGATCGGCGAGGTGATCGAGCGCGACCTGATCGCCGTGCGCCTTGGTCCGGATATCAAGCAGATTGCGGTGGCGGCGCCGGACTATCTGGAGAAGCACGGTCGCCCGGAGCATCCGCGCGACCTGGTGAACCATCGCTGCATCCGCTGGCGCTGGACCGGACATGTGACCCCCTATGCCTGGGAGTTCTTCGAGAATGGGAGCTGGTTCTCGGTCACGGTCGATGGGCCGCTGATCTTCAGCGACAAGGAGATGGCCTTGCGCGCGACCTTGCAAGGGATCGGCATCGGCTTTCCGGTTGCGGACACGGTCACAGATCTGATCGCGGCTGGCCGCCTGGTGCCGTTGCTCGAGCAATGGTCGGCGCCGTTTCCCGGCATGTTCCTCTGCTACCCGCAACAGCGCCAAATGGCACCGGCGCTGCGCGCCTTCATCGACGCGGTGCGGTCCGGGAAGAGATCGCCTGACTGAAGCGGTGCTGGAACCCGGTCGGCCAGGGTCGGTTGCTGTCGTAAGCGACTACCGCCTGAAACGCCGTCGCGCTGGCCTTCTACCGCCGGGCGCTCGATGCCGGGGCCAAGCCTGAGAAACCGCTCGAAGATCAGTCTTCGGCGCGCGCGGCGAGGCGTGACGGACCCGTTCGGTTCACCTGGCAATTGGCCGAACTGCCGGAAGAACTGCCGCACGTCGAGATCGAGCGGCGCATGCATGCCGGGCCGGAGAATCTGCATCGCTGAAATGCAGGCAGCCGTGCCGGGGGGACGCAACCCCGCACCCGGACCCGCATTCATTCGTATGAACGGGGAGTTCCGCTTACCCACGTCTTGCAGACGCGCCTCACTTCTTCGCCCATCACACCATCAGCAAGGGAATGCACCATGCAGGATCCCAGCCAATTCGGAATAACCCGGCGCGACGCGATGATCGTCGCCGCCGCGTCGACGGCGGTCACCGCCATGCCCTTTCATGCCGGTGCAGATACATCCGGCGCTCTGGAGGAACCGGTGATGCAGAAAGTCACCCTGACCGTGAACGGCGCTCAACATGCACTTGAGCTGGATACACGGACCAGCCTGCTCGATGCGCTGCGCGAGCACTTGCAATTGACCGGCACGAAGAAAGGCTGCGACCATGGCCAATGCGGCGCCTGCACCGTCATCATCGACGGCAGGCGGATCAATTCCTGCCTGACGCTCGCGGTTATGCATGAGGGCGACAGCATCACCACGGTCGAGGGCCTGGGCAATCCGGACGACATGCACCCGATGCAGGCCGCCTTCGTGAAGCATGACGGCTATCAATGCGGCTACTGCACGCCTGGCCAGATCTGTTCCGCGGTTGCCGTGCTGGACGAGATCAAGGCGGGGATTCCAAGCCATGAGACCGCCGATCTCACGGCCCCGGTGCAACTGACTGAAGCGGAGCTCCGGGAACGCATGAGCGGCAATATCTGTCGCTGTGGTGCCTATTCCAACATCGTCGAAGCGATCGTCGAAGTCGCGAGGAGGCCGGCATGAAGGCTTTCACTTACGAGCGTGCGACATCGCCGGCGGCGGCAGCCGCGGCAGCAGCGAACGCCGAGAACGCCAAGTTCATCGCCGGCGGCACCAATCTGCTCGACTTGATGAAGCTCCAGATCGAAGCGCCGGCACATCTCATCGACGTCAACGGCTTGGCGCTGGACCGGGTCGAGGAGTTGGAAGAGGGCGGTATGCGGATCGGCGCGCTGGTCCGCAACACCGATCTCGCGGCCGATCCGCGCGTGCGGCGCGACTATCCGGTTCTGTCGCGCGCGCTGGTCGCCGGCGCCTCGGGCCAATTGCGCAACAAGGCGACGACTGCGGGCAACCTGCTGCAGCGGACGCGCTGTCCCTATTTCTACGACACTGACCAACCCTGCAATAAGCGCGATCCGGGCAGTGGTTGCTCGGCGCTCGGTGGGTTCAGCCGTCAGCTTGCGGTCGTCGGCAGCAGCGACGCCTGTATCGCGACTCATCCCAGCGACATGGCCGTGGCCATGCGCGCGCTCGATGCGATTGTCGAGACCGTCCGGCCCGGCGGCGAGACACGCCGCATCCCGATCGCGGATTTCCACAAACTGCCCGGCGACACCCCGCATGTGGAGACCGCGCTGGAGAAAGGCGAACTGGTCACGGGCGTCACCTTGCCGAGACCGATCGGCGGGAAGCAGATCTACCGCAAGGTCCGCGATCGAGCTTCCTATGCCTTCGCCCTGGTTTCGGTGGCGGCGATCGTGCAGTCGGATGGAACGGGTCGGGTCGCCATGGGCGGTGTCGCACACAAGCCGTGGCGCGTCGAAGCCGTCGAGGCGGAAATGCCGAAAGGTGCGAAGGCGGTGGCCGCCGGCTTGTTCGCCAATGCCAAGCCGACGAAGGAAAATGCATTCAAAGTGACCTTGGCCGAGCGCACACTGGGCGCCGTGCTGGCCGAAGCGAGAGGGTGATCGCCATGAAATTCGACAAGCCAGCCGGCCAGAATCCGATCGACCAGCTAAAGATCGTCGGCAAGCCGACCGACCGCATCGACGGACGCTACAAGACCACCGGACGCGCGCCTTATGCCTATGAGCGGCACGACGTGGTGACCGACCCGGCCTACGGCTATGTGATCGGTGCGGGCATCGCCAAGGGGCGCATCGCTTCCATGGATCTCGGAAGGGCCAAAGCGGCGTCCGGCGTGCTCGCGATCATAACGGCGGAGAATGCCGGCAAGCTCGGCAAGGGCTCGAAGAATACGGCGAAGCTGCTCGGTGGGCCGGAAATCGATCACTATCACCAGGCGGTTGCGGTTGTTGTCGCGGAGACCTTCGAGCAGGCACGCGATGCGGCCGCGCTCGTGCGGATCGACTATCGGGAGGACGCCGGCTCTTTTGACCTCGCGGTCGCAAAGGACAGCGCGGTCAAGGAGGAGCCGTCCTTCGGCGGTCCCGCCGATACGGCTGCCGGCGATTTCGCTTCCGCGTTTGCCGCGGCGGCGGTGAAGCTGGACGGGACCTACACCACGCCGGACCAAAGCCACGCAATGATGGAGCCGCATGCCTCGATCGCCGCATGGAAGGGCGACCAACTGACGCTCTGGACTTCGAACCAGATGATCGCCTGGACGGTGGGCGATCTGGCAACGACGCTGGGCATCCCGAAGGAAAACGTGCGGGTGACCTCGCCCTTCATCGGCGGCGGTTTCGGAGGCAAGTTGTTCTTGCGCGCCGACGCGCTGCTGGCGGCACTCGGTGCCCGGGCGGTGCAGCGTCCAGTCAAGGTCGCGCTGACGCGGCCCCTGATCATGAACAACACCACCCACCGGCCGGCGACGATCCAGCGCATCCGCATCGGCGCCGGCAATGACGGCCGGATCACGGCGATCGCCCATGAGAGCTGGTCCGGCAATCTGAAAGGCGGCGAATTGGAGACGGCGGTCAGCCAGACGCGACTGCTCTACGCCGGCGAGAACCGCATGACCGCGATGCGCCTTGCGCATCTCGATCTCGCGGAAGGCAATGCCATGCGGGCGCCGGGCGAGGCTTCGGGCATGATGGCCTTGGAGATCGCGATCGACGAAATGGCGGAAAAGCTCGGGCTCGATCCGGTCGAGTTCCGCATCCGCAACGACACCCAGGTCGACCCGGAAGACCCGAAGCGGCCTTTCTCGCAGCGGCAATTCGTCGAATGCCTGAAACAAGGTGCGGAGCGCTTCGGCTGGAGCCGCCGTAACCCGAAACCAGGCGCGGCGCGTGATGGGCGATGGCTCATCGGCATGGGCGTCGCCGCCGCATTCCGTAACAACCTGGTCACCAAGTCGGCCGCACGGGTCCGCCTCAATCCGGAGGGCATCGTCATCGTCGAGACCGACATGACGGATATCGGCACCGGCAGCTACACGATCATCGCCCAGACCGCGGCCGAGATGATGGGTGTGCCCCTCGAGCGGGTGAAGGTGAAGCTCGGGGATTCGCGCTTTCCGGTGTCGTGCGGATCGGGCGGGCAGTGGGGCGGCAACAATTCGACCGCCGGCGTCTATGCCGCCTGCGTGAAGCTGCGGGAAGCGGTGGCGCAGAAGCTCGGCTTCAATGCCGAGGAGCTGCAATTCATCGACGGACAGGTGGCGTCTGGCAATCGCAGTATTCCGCTGCTCGAAGCGGCGAAGGACGGCGAACTGGTTGCCGAGGATGCGATCGAATACGGCGATCTGGCGGAGAAATATCAGCAATCGACCTTCGGCGCGCATTTCGTCGAGGTCGCGGTTGATGCCTATACGGCGGAGACGCGGGTGCGGCGGATGCTGGCGGTCTGCGCCGCCGGACGCATCCTCAACCCAAAAGCGGCGCGCAGCCAGATCATCGGCGCCATGACCATGGGCACCGGCGCCGCGCTCATGGAAGGATTGGTGGTCGACAAACGGCGCGGCTTCTTCGTCAACCACGACCTTGCCAGCTACGAGGTTCCGGTCCATGCCGACATTCCGCATCAGGAGGCGATCTTCCTGCCCGAGGCCGATCCGCTGTCATCGCCGATGAAAGCCAAGGGTGTCGCCGAACTTGGCATCTGCGGGGTTGCGGCCGCGGTCGCAAACGCGATGTACAATGCGACCGGGATCCGGGTTCGCGACTATCCGATCACCCTCGACAAGCTGATCGATAAGATGCCGGAAGTGGCTTAGTCCACGACCGCCGCGGCGGCGGGCGGCGTGCCCGACGACCGCGCCGGGCGGCGCAGGAAGATCAGCAGCGGTACAGCGGCGAGCGTGATCCACATCATGAACTGGAAATCGTTCAGATAGGCGATCGTCGCCGCTTGGCGTGTCACCTCGGCATTGAGCGCGGCGAGGCCCGGTGTGGTATCGAGCGACCAGGCCTGCGGCAGGAAGCCCTCCTGCATCATCGGATTGTAGCGCGTGACATGCGCGGCGATGTCGGCGTGGTTCACCTGAGTGTTCTGCGACAGCAGCGCGGTCACCACCGAGATGCCGATCGAGCTGCCGATGTTGCGCAGCAGGCTGAAGAGACCGGCGGCCTCGGTCCGGAGCTTGGGATCGAGGGTCGAAAAGGTGATCGTGCTCAGGGGCACGAAGATGAATCCCAGACCCAGGCCCTGGATGACACCGCTCTCGACGATGTCGTGCTGGCTGGTGTCGAGGTTGAAGCCAACCATCTGCCAGAGCGAGTAGGCCGTCATCAACAGGCCGCTCAGGATCAGCAAGCGGGTATCCACTTTTCCCACCAGCCGTCCCACCAGCATCATCGCGATCATGGTGCCGATGCCGCGCGGCGCCAGCACGAAACCGACAGTGATGACCGGATAGCCTTTCAAGTTCTGCAGGAAGGGCGGCAGCAGCGCCATGGTCGCCAGGAGCACAATGCCGACCAGGAAGATGAAGCAGAGCCCGGTAACCAGGTTCCGGTCCTTGAACAGACGCGGCGTGATGAACGGGTGCGGATGCGTCAGCATGTGCACGATGAACATGTAGAAGGCGAGGCCGGCGAGGACGGTCTCGACGACAATCTCGTTCGACGAGAACCAGTCGAGCAGCTCGCCGCGGTCGAGCATCATCTGCAGCGACCCGATGAACAGGCTCAGGAACGCGAAACCCATGAAATCGATCGGCTTGTCCTTCTCCTTCTCGGTCTCGGGCACGAAGGCGAGGATGCCGAGCAGAGCCAGGATGCCGAAGGGCAGGTTGATGAAAAAGACCCAGCGCCAGTTGTAATATTCGGTGAGATAGCCGCCCAGGGTCGGCCCCAGGATCGGGCCGACCATCACGCCGACGCCCCACATCGCCATGGCGGCGCCGTGCTTCTCTCTGGGATAGGTGTCGAGCAGCACCGATTGGGAAAGCGGGACCAGCGCCGCGCCGAACACGCCTTGCAGCAGGCGGAACAGCACCATCTGCTCCAGGGTCTGGGCGATGCCGCAGAGCATGGAGGCGAGGGTGAAGCCGACCACCGACCAGACGAACAGCCGCTTTCGGCCGAGCTTCGCCGAGAGGAAGCCGGTTGGCGGCGTCATGATCGCGGCGGCGACGATGTAGGAGGTGAGCACCCAGGCGACCTGGTCCTGCGTCGCCGAGAGCGAGCCTTGCATATGCGGCAAGGCGACATTGGCGATGGTCGTGTCCAGCGCCTGCATGATCGTTGCCAGCATGATCGAGCAGGTGATCAGGAACGGCGAGGCTGCCGCTTTCGTGCCGCTGGACATCGGCGCGTCTACTTCCCGCCGTCGATCCAGGCCATGGCGGAATGGATCAACGAGGGCAGCGAGCGGGTATGGCCGGTGTCGATCTCGACTTCGACGCTCATGCCGGCGCGGAGCGGGGGCTGGTCGGCGGCCGGCTCGATCTTCAAGCGCACGGGGATGCGCTGCACGACCTTCACCCAATTGCCGGTGGCGTTCTGAGCGGGCAGCGCGCTGAACTCGGAACCGGTGGCGGCACCGACGCTTTCGACCGTCGCCTTGAAATCGACGCCGGGATAAGTGTCGACGGTGACGGTGGCTTCCTGCCCCGGCCGCACATAGGTGAGGTCGGTCTCCTTCAGATTGGCGTCGATCCAGGCATCCTTGTCCGCCACCAGGCTGAAGGCCGGACGGCCGGCGCTGAGGTAGGTGCCGGGGCGGATGTTGTCGATCTGGCTGACGATGCCGTCGGTCGGCGCGACCAGTGTCGCGCGCCGCAGATCGAGCTCGGCCTGCGCGACCTTGGCCTGGGCCGCCTGCACCCTGGGATGGTCGTCCGGCGCAATGTCGGGATTGCCGTTGAGGTCGGACAGGATTCGCTGGATATCCTGCTTGACGCCGGAGACCTGGGCCTGCGCCACGCTGTATTGGTTGCGCGCCTCGTCATAGTCCGATTCGGAGATCGTCTTCGCGTTGAACAGCTTCTCGCGGCGTGCATATTCGCGCTTGGCGAGGCCGACATTGTCGTTCGCCATCTGCAGGTCGGCCTGGCGCTGGCGATAGGCGGCTTTCAGCGCCTCGATGTCGTTGCGCGCTGCGGAGAGATCCGCCTGGGCGCCGGCGAGCGTGATCCTCAGCGGCTCGGGGTCGATCTGCAGCAACACGTCGCCTTGATGCACGGCCTGGTTCTCATGCACCGGCACCTCGGCCACGCGGCCGGAGATCTCCGGCGCGATCGAGGTCATATGCGCCTTCACATAGGCGTTGTCGGTGCCCTCGAAGCGCCCGCCGGTCAGATAGACGTAACCACTGACCAGGATGACGGCGATCGGTCCGAGCGCCAGCAGTATGCGGCGCCAGAGCCGTCGCTTGCGAAAGGCACGGCTGACACCGTCGGTGCCCGGCGCGAGGGTCTCTGGGGCCGTGCCGGGCTTGGTGGTTGGCGCGGCGGCGTCGGGGGCTGAACCGGAATCAGGCATGTTTGGCCGTCTTTGTGCGTTCGGTGGATTCGTCTTCCGCGGAAGGCTTGGCGCCGAGGTCGCGCCCTGAAAGATTGCCCCGCACCTTCATAAGAAGGTCGGTCAGCTGCTGGCGTTCCGCCTCGGTGAGGCCGGCGAGCGCCGCCTCGCGGGTCTCGGCGGCGAGTTCCTGGAGCTGCTCCAGCAGCGGCCCGGTCGCTTCAGTCAGGAAGAGCCGCCGCACCCGCCGGTCGCTCGGATCCGGCCGGCGCTCGACCAGGCCGGCGGCCTCCAGCTTGTCCAGCAGCCGGACGAGCGTGATCGGCTCGATGTCCAGCATGTCGGCGAGCGCCGCCTGGTTCGAGCCTTCATTGCGCGCGACATAGGCCAGGACCGCCCATTGCGCCCGGGTCAGGCCGGTCCCTTTGGAGCGGCGCTCGAAGTCCCGGCGCAGCAGGCGCGCCGTGTCGTGGAGCAGAAAGCCGAAGGTGATCTGGAGCATCTGACGGGATCGCGGGTTCGTTGCGTCCAGATAAGATAAGCAAGCTTATGATATTCTCAAGCAGCTTTTTGCCTTACGTACATCCCCTTGGGCATTAAGGATTTCTTTACCACCCGGGTAAAGGGATCCTTAGCCAATCTGAGTGCTATATCAGTTGTATTGGGATCAGAGTCTTCTTCCAACAGAGCGGTTGTAGGAATCTGATCAGAGAACAACTCCTCGTAAGGAGGTGCGGTCGGTCCGATGCGCTGGTCGAAGCGGATACTCGTTTTAGCCGCGGGTGCCGGATTCCTCGGCAGCCTAACCGTGCTTTCAGGCTCGGCGGCGGCGGATGCCCTCGGCGGGGTGCTGGCGCAGACCGCGCTGATCGCCGTCGCCATCGGTGCCATCGGCACGGGCCTCGCGCTTCTTCTTCTGCTGAAGCGTGCACACCGGCGTGCCGCGCACATTGCCGAGCTCAGTCAGCTTGCCGGTGTCCCGGAAGACAATCCGCATCCGATCCTCCGCATTGCCGCTTCCGGCGAAGTGCGCTACGCAAATGCCGCTGCCAAGCTCCTGCTCGGCCGGATCGGCGCGGAGCCGGACCACTGGGCGCAATGGCAAGATGCGTTGCAGGCCATGCGTGGCATCGGCCGAACCGAGCGGCGCTTCGAACTCGGCGAGCGAGTCTACCTTCTGACCGCAGTCACCGATGCGGGCGGCTGCCTCAGCCTCTTCGTCTTGGAGATCACCGATCTCTTCGCCAAGGAACGCGCGCTCAGCCAGAGCGAGGCGCGCCTGGCGCTGGTAACCCGCACCGCCAGGCTCGGCCTGTTCGAGATCGAGGTCGCGAAGCGAACCATCACCTATAACGATATCTATGCCTGGCAACTCGGCATCGGGCCGGTTGCTTATTCGGAAAGTCTCGATCTCTGGGCGGAGCGGATCCATCCCTCCGAGCGCGAAGCGGCATTGCGCAACATGCAGGACTTCACCGCCGGAAAGATCGGCCGCTACCGCATGGAGCACCGCCTGAACAACGGCCGAGGCGGCTGGCTCTGGGTTTCGGCGATCGCCGAGGTGACGGAGATCGAGCCGACCGGTTCACCGAGCCGGATCATCGGCTCGCATCTCGACGTCACCGAATTGAAGGCTTCGGAACTCGCGCTCGAGCTCAACAACAAGCGCAACCAGGCTCAGCTCGACCTGGTGACGCTGGGCGATTCCGGATCGGAATCGGCGCTCTTCGCCTGCGCGGCGCAACATGCGTCTTCGATCACCGACAGTCTGGGCGCAATCATCCAGGTCTGCGACGAGAGGGGCGCAATCGAGGCGACCTATCGCTTCGGTCCCAGCGATCATCCGCGGCGGGCCGGCGAGACCCGGCTGGCGACCGAGGTCCGCGATGGCGGCAGGATCGTCGCGCAGGTGATCGTCTTCGGCCGCGCGACTCCCTACGAGCCGGACGACACCGCGAGCCTGCAGATCATCGGCGTAGAGGCCTGGCGGCTGGTGCTGCGGATCCGGCAGGCGCGCAAGCTCGAGATCCAGTCTCGCGTGCTGCAGAGCGCGGTCAACGGCATCGTCATCGCCGATCCCGAAGGCCGGCTCGAATGGGCCAACCCAGCTTTTGAGCGCATCACCGGCTACAAGCTCGAAGAGATGATCGGACGCGACCTCCGCTTCCTGCGCTCCGGAGAGCACGATGACGGCTTCTATCGACGGCTCTGGGAGACGATTGCCGACGGTCGCTCGTTCACCGGCGAGTTCGTGAACCGGCGCAAGGACGGCAGCCTGGTCACGGTCGAGCAGATCATCACGCCGGTGGTCGGGCCGGGCGGGCAGATCGAGAAATACATTTCCGTTTCCGAGGACATCACCGAACGCAAATCCGTCGAGAGCCGGCTCGTCTTCCTGCGGCAGCATGACGAACTGACCGGGCTGCTGAACCGCGCCAGCATGGTCGATGTCATCGAGCGCGCGATCGCGGAGCATGACCGCAGCGGGTCGGGCTTCGCCGTGCTCTATGTCGGCCTCGATCATTTCAAGGTCGTGAACGACAGGCTTGGCCGCAATTCCGGTGACGAGGTGCTGCAGCGGGTCGGTCTCGTTCTGAGCCAATGCCTGCGGCCGACCGACAGTGTCGGGCGTTGCGGCGGCGACGAGTTCGTGGTTCTCCAGCGCATGGCCAAGGGCGCCGACGATGCCGCCGTCCTGGCCCGCCGCCTCGCGGGCGCGCTCGGAACCGGCGTGGATACCGGACCGGTCGAGATTCGCCTCGGCGCCAGCGTCGGCATCAGCGTCTTTCCCACCGACCAGGGCAGCGCCGACGAGCTCATCAACAAGGCCGAGCTGGCGATGCGCCGCGCCAAGACCGAGGCCCGCGGCAGCCTGCGCTACTTCACGCCGGCGCTGCAGGAAGCGGCCCAGACTCGCGCCAAGCTTGCCTCCGCCCTGCCTGCCGCCATGCGCGAAGGCCAGATCTTCCTGGTCTATCAGCCGCTGATCGACCTGCAGAGCGAAACCGTGATCGGCTGCGAGGCGCTCGCGCGCTGGAAACATCCGGAGCTCGGCATGGTGTCGCCGCTGCAGTTCATCGCGATTGCCGAGGAGATCGGCCTGATCGGCGAGCTCGGCCTCTACATCCTGCATCGGGCAATCCTGGATTTCGCCGGGGCGATTCCGGACATCGCCGATAAGAACCTGACCCTCTCGGTCAATCTTTCCTTTGGGCAGTTCGCGGAGGACGAGTTCGTGGACTCGATCCGCGGTGCACTCGACGTCACCGGCTTCCCGCCGGAACGGCTGGAGCTCGAGCTCACGGAATCCATGCTGGCGCTGGAGCCCGAGCGGGCGAGTGAGACCACGCGCGCGCTGTCGGCTCTCGGCTGCAAGCTGGCGATCGACGATTTCGGCACCGGATATTCATCGCTGTCCCAGCTGCGAAGGTTCCCGGTTGACTATCTGAAGATCGACCGCAGCTTCGTGGTCGATCTCGAAAGCGGGGAAGGGCCCAAGGCCGTGGTGCGTGCCGCGATCGCCATGGCGCACAGCCTGGGGATGGCAATCATCGCCGAGGGCGTCGAGACCCAGGAACAGGCCGAGTTCCTGCGCAGCGCCGGCGCCGAGGTGGCGCAGGGCTATCTCTACGGCAAGCCGATGGCGATCGAGGATTTCGCCGCCCTGGCCGGCCAGGCCCCCCGATCCCAGCCGTCCGTTCGACCAACCCACACCCCGTCTCGCCGCCTGCATTGAAAGTAGGCCGCGTCGCGCCGCGGTTCCTGGGCCGTTCTTGCGAACCGGGGGCTTTTCCTCTAGGTTCCCGCGCGGTTGCCGCGTACGGGGTGTAGCTCAGCCCGGTAGAGTACCTGCTTTGGGAGCAGGGTGTCGCTGGTTCGAATCCAGTCACCCCGACCAGCGGCCAAGGAACGACGAACGGACGGAAGCGAGATCATGCAGGCGCGGATTTTCAAACCGGCGAAGAATGCGATGCAATCGGGGCGCGCGGGCACCCAGAAATGGGTCCTGGAATTTGCCCCATCCTCGCGCCGGGAGATCGATCCGCTGATGGGCTGGACCAGTTCCGACGACACCCGGCGGCAGCTGCGCCTCACCTTCGACACGCGGGAAGAGGCGGTGGCCTATGCCGAGCGCGAAGGCATTCCCTATCTCGTCGAAGAGCCCGCGGCCAGAAAGGTCCAGCCGAAGGCCTATGCCGACAATTTCCGCTTCGACCGGATCGGCAACTGGACCCACTGACCATCCTCGCACGGCCCCGTAGCTCAGCGGATAGAGCAACCGCCTTCTAAGCGGTAGGTCGCTGGTTCAAGTCCAGCCGGGGTCGCCACTGCCCGGTCCGGGACGCGCGTTCGATCAAGTATTGATCGATTTCAGAACGTTTCTCCGAGAAGTTCATCTGACTTCTCAGCGACACCCGGATTCCGCCTTCGGCAGGGCCTACCCAACCGCGCAGACAGCTCGGCGTTCCCGCGCGATGCCGCAGCCGTGACCGGGAATCGGGCGTATCGGACGCCCTCCGTTTTAAGCGCCCGCATGGATCACGGCGCCGGGTTCGCGGTTTCTTCTCCAGGTTGGATGGCACAGGTTGAACCGGCGCGGCCTTGCGCGATCGCGGTTTCGACCAGCTCCAAGCTTGATGTGGAGGTTCTCATGCGACGCGCGCTCCTGGTGGCGAGCCTGGTGTTGCTCGCTTCGACGGCCGGCAATGTGGCGATTGCCAATGCGCCCGTGTCCGACAAGGGCAAGGCCTGCATCAGCGCCGAGGATTGGGCCACCGTGGTCCGCGACAAGTCCTCGGGCGTGGCGATCAAGGTTGTGGCGAATATTGAAGGCATGGAAGCGAAGCAGGTGGTCGACCGCGTCAACGCGGAGCCGCCGCAGACTCATATGACCGCGGATCATGTGATCGTGCTCGGCGCGAAAGTCATCGAGACCGATCAGCCGGCTTCCTATGTTCTCGTCGCCTTCTTCAATAACGGCTGCCTGGTCGCTTCCGGTCGTGCGGATCCGGACGGCGTGGCGGATCTGCTCGAGGGCGAATCGACTTGATCCCCGCCACATCTCAGCAGTAGACCTCATTTTATGTCTGGCGCGGGCTGTGCGTTGCGAAACGCACAGCCCGCTCTCGCTTGAATGTTCGGTTGATCTGTATCAAGTTCCACACACGACCCGCGCCAGAGCGGGGGTCGTTGTCTGGGGAATACGGGGTGACGGGCCTTGTCTGAGCTCGAGCTGTCCACGAGCACAATCTTGGTTGTCGACGACGATCCGGACCTCCTGCAATCGCTCCGGGTTCTGCTCGAATCATATGAGTACCAGGTGATCATGGCGGCCAATGCCGCTGCGGCGATAGCCGCGGTGAGCGCGCAATCGCCCGACCTCGTGCTCACCGATATCTACATGCCCGATGCCGACGGTTTCGAGCTCATCAATGCGCTCCGCCGGCACAACGTGACCGTGCCGGTGATCGCGATGTCCGGCGGCGGCCGCGTCGGCAATTACGACAATCTCTCGATCGCAACGCATCTCGGTGCGGCGGCGGTGATCGACAAGCCGTTCTCCAACGCCTCGCTGATCGAAACCATCGAACGCGTGCTCGCCGACAGAGCTGCTGGACGCTGACCGCGGGCTGGCCGAACGAAACCGGACCGGGTTAGGTCGGCGAAATTCCAGCGAAAATCCCGCGGCTTTGCACTGGCTGCGCGCGATGCTGTAGCATGAAGAAGCGCGCCATCTCCGCGCGCGCAGTCAATCCAAAATTGAGGAGGCGACATGGCCGGCAAGTATATCTCCTTGACTGCAAAGGATGGCGGCACCTTCCGCGCCTATCTCGCGCCGGCCGCTTCCGGCAAAGGTCCGGGCATCGTGCTCTGCCAGGAGATCTTCGGCATCAACGCCTATATCCGCGAAGTGGCCGATCAATACGCGGCCGACGGCTATACCGTTCTGGCACCCGATCTCTTCTGGCGCATGGAGCCCAATGTCGAGCTCGGCTATACGCCGCAGGATTGGGAGCGCGCCTTCGACTTCTTCAAGCGTTTCAACGTAGATAAGGGCATCGAGGATCTTGGCGTTGCGGCTCAGGCGCTGCGCACCCGGCCCGAAAGCACGGGCAAGGTGGGGTCGCTGGGCTTCTGTCTCGGGGGCAAGCTTTCTTACCTCACGGCCTGCCGGGTGAAAGTCGATGCTGCGGTCTGCTACTACGGTGTCGGCATCGAGCAGAACCTTGACGAATCCAACAACATAAAATGCCCGATGGTGATGCACTTCGCCGATAAGGATCAGTTCGTGCCGATGGAAGCGATCGAGCGGATCAGGGCGCATTTCGCGCCGCGCCCGGAGATCGAGATCTACGTCTATCACGGCCAGAATCACGCTTTCGCTCGCACCGGCGGCGACCATTATGACAAAGCCTCGGCCATGACCGCCGAGGCGCGCAGCAAAGCCCTGTTCAAAAAGGCTTTGGGATAGGGAACCCGCGCTATACGAAGGGGTTATTCCAATCCCGGCAGCGGCCCTGTATTAGAATCACTCCAGGCAAACGACCCAGAGGGAACCACCATGGCCAGTTCAAGCGCCACGTTGCACGAAGACGAAGGCAAACTGAATCCCAAGACCATCGACCAGCATCGCGCCTACGTCTCGCTGCAAGAGGAGCTCGAGGCGGCCGATTGGTACAACCAGCGGGTGGAAGGCGCGACCGACCCGGAGCTCGCGGCGATCCTCGCGCACAATCGCGACGAGGAGAAGGAGCACGCAGCCATGGTGCTGGAATGGCTCCGGCGCGGCGATCCCAAGTTGGACGAGCATCTGCGGACCTATCTCTTCACCGAAGGCTCGCTCCTCGACATCGAGGCAGCGGCCGAGCACGGCGCTGGAGAAGGTGCCGCTGAAGGCGAGGCGAGTGGCGCCGGCAGCGCACCGGCCGACAGTTCGCTCGGGATCGGCAGCCTGCGCGGCACCGGCAGCCTGGTCGTTACGGGAGCTTAGAACCATGAGCCATCTGCATCGCCACCTCGCCCCGATCTCGGCCGAAGCCTGGGAACAGATCGAAGAAGAGGCCAAGCAAACGCTGAAAACCACTTTGGCCGCCCGCAAGCTGGTGGATTTCTCCGGGCCGAAAGGCTGGCAGAAGTCCGCGGTTTCGACCGGCCGCGTGAAACCGGCCGAGCCCGCGCCGCGCGACGGCGTCACCGCGGCGATCCGGCGCGTGCTGCCGCTGACCGAGCTGCGCGCGGTCTTCGAATTGTCGCGTGAGGAATTGGATGCGGTGGATCGCGGCTCGGACAATCCCGACCTCGATCCGGTGACCGCGGCGGCCAAGCAGATCGCGCTCGCAGAGGACCACGCGGTGTTCCACGGCTATGCCGCAGCCAAGATCCGCGGCATTTGCGAAGTGGCGCCCGGCGGGCCGATCCCCATCACCCACAACTACGAGGACTATCCGGTCGCCGTGGCGCAGGCGATCACCCGCCTGCGCAATGCGGGCGTCGATGGTCCCTATGCGATTGCGCTGGGGCCGCAGTGCTATACCGGACTCACGGACAGCACCAAGAACGGCTATCCGGTCATCCAGCATGTCCGCCGTCTGGTCGACGGGCCGATCGTCTATGCGCCGGCGGTCGATGGCGCGGTCGTGCTCTCGATGCGCGGCGGCGATTTCAAGATCACCGTGGGCGAGGATTTCTCGATCGGCTATCTCGACCACACCGCGAAAACGGTTACCCTCTATCTCGAAGAGAGCTTCACCTTCCAGGTGATCTCGCCGCAAGCCGCGGTGCGGCTGGCCTATAGCGACGGGAAGAAGAAGTAACCAACTGATCCGATGCGGCCCTGCGTCACGGCAGGGCCGCCGGTATCTTTTCAAGCGCCGGAAGTGCGGTTGCCCGCTCCGACAATCCATACTCGCTCGGTTGTCCGGCGCGGTTGATCCAGAAGACGCGGAAACCGAAGCCGGCCGCGCCCCCGGCATCCCAGGCATTGCCGGAGACGAAGCCGATCTGCGCCGGCACGAGGCCAAGAGCCTCGACGCCCAGTTGATAAACCCGGTGATCAGGCTTGAAAGCCTTCACGGCGTCGACGGAAAGGACCGGGTCCAGCAGGGCGCCCAAGGGTTGGTGCTCGAGCAATCGGGACAGCATCGCCGGCGTGCCATTGGAGAGAATGCCGAGACGAAGACCGTGCGCCTTCAGGGCACGTAAGGTCGCTTCGGCATCCGGATAAGGCGTCAGATTGTTGAATGACTCCAACAGGCTGGCTGCGAGGCGATCATCCGGCATTTTTTCCGCGGCCAACGCGAAGGCAAGCGCGTCCGCGGTGATCGCATCGAACCCGCGATAGGCATCCCGAAGCGTGGCGGTCCAGGTGTATTCGAGCTGCTTCTGGCGCCAGAGGGTGGAAACGCGGTCGATCCGCTCGCCGAGGCGATCGGCATGTGGCGTGACGGCGGAGCGCAGATCGAACAGGGTTCCATAGGCATCGAACAGGATCGCGGCGATCTTGGCCATGGAAGCCTACTTGCCTGGCTCGGTGTCGAAGGACACGGCCTTCACCAGGCACCAGGCGCGCTGGCCTTGCGACAAGCCGAGATCCTTCAGGGAATGCCGCGAGATGCGGGCCCAGATCGGCGCGCCGATATCCAGCAGCACATCGGCATAGGGCCCTTCGCCGCTCGAGATCTCCGTGATGCGGCCCTGGAACTGGTTGAGGATGCTGATGCCCTCGACGCGGTTG
>Ga0209257_1000959_pt1 | contig 39678 bp, 31 predicted proteins | sample AraplaCvi_mCL_r2_FD_184277 | JGI IMG/M metagenome (GOLD analysis project Ga0209257, IMG submission 184277) | Arabidopsis root microbial communities from North Carolina, USA - plate scrape MF_Cvi_mCL_r2 (SPAdes) (version 2) | ecosystem: Host-associated > Plants > Roots > Endosphere | place: USA...
CTATTTAACCACTATCAGGCGGATCGGCGTACTTCAAAGACCTAAGGCCAGGGTCTCCATCTGAAATCCTTCGCTGTGACAGGGCTGTTGATATGTAATAATGTTTCGGGAGATAGCGCATTTCGCGCTGGTGCTTGGGTATGAGGACTTGCCTGGAATGTAATTGTGGTCATTGTTTTCAGGGTTGGTCTTACGCTGCGGTTTCAGATGGGACCTCTGGCTGACGGTCTTTGAAGTTCCTTTGTATGGAGCTTTGGTTGGGCGTGTCAGGCTTGGGAATATCTATTTAACCACTATCAGGCGGATCGGCGTACTTCAAAGACCTAAGGCCAGGGTCTCCATCTGAAATCCTTCGCTGTGATAGGGCTGTTGATATGTAATAATGTTTCGGAGGATAATGATTTTCATAAGTTGTTATAGCTATTTCTGTAATAAGTGAATACATACAGCTGCACAATGACAATCGGCGTATATCAGTGTATATCATGTATATCGCATATATCAGCAGACAACAGTTAAGGGCATTGGTATCCAGCGACTATTACTTAAACGACAGACCTGATCAGCGGAGGGTTTGAGATGGAGACAAAGGGCCTTAGCCCTTTGAGAGCCTGCCCCGCTTGACAGGGATTTAATCAACCATCCCGACGCCCAACACGACCCACACCGCCCAATAGCACGCCTCGAAAAAGGGCGTCAGCCCGGCGTCCCATCTCAAACCGCAGCAAGACGTCTAACCTCAAATATTATCTACTCATAATCTTCCCCTAGCACGCCCCGACAAAGGGCGTAACCTGACATCCCATCTAAACCCGCAGCAAGACGTCTAACCTCAAACATCATCTACTCATAATCCTCCCCTAGCATGCCCCGACAAAGGGCGTAACCTGACATCCCATCTAAACCCGCAGCAAGACACCTAACCTCAAACATTATCTACTCGTAATTCACACCTGGAAAAGAACTCCAATCCGGCAGCCCACAGAAAACTATCTAACAGCAACAGCCGCCTAATACCAGCAGCTTCTTATTTCTTCTTCAGATACGGTTCCACGGCCTTCCTCCAGATCGCATAACCCTGTGCATTCATATGCAACATATCTCCTACAAACAGCTCTTTCCGCGGCTTTCCCTCCTTATCCAACATCAATGAAAACACATTCACATAACTAATATGCGATTGCGCGGAAATGTACTCTTTTATCAACGCATTTGCAGCCTTCGCAACAGGCAGGAACTGCTCTCTGCTCGGACTTGGTTTGATAGAAATATAGACGATCGGCACTTCAGGAAGTTTCGCTCTGATGGTGCTATAAAGGTGCTTGAATCTATTGAAAATACTATCTGCAGTGGCACCTTTTTCGACCAGGTCATTCTCCCCTACATATATTACGATCTCACGTGGATGATAGGGAAATATAATATCATTGGCGTAGTAGATGATATCGTTGGTAACAGCACCTCCTACTCCCCTGTTCATAGCAACATAACCGGCAAACGTCCTTTCCAGATCATCCCATTTACGAATGGAGGAACTACCAATGAAAAGAATAGGATTAGCCGGTGGCGCATACATCTTATCATACTTCAGAATAGTATTGACATCATCCTGGTATTTCTGTGCCCGCAGCGTGGTACAGACAGTCAGTGAAAGTGCTAAAAGGTAGATTAACTTCTTCATAAACATGGTTATATTGAAAGGTAATAATTATTTAATAGATCTGAAAGTCAGGCTCATTCTTCCATGGCCGGTATCCGCAGCAGGAATAGCGTGCAGCCATTCATCCTGTACGGCTTGCGTCATATAGATCAGCGAACCTGCATTTAACGGAAAATCAACCAGTTCTGCGGGGTCTTGTATATTTTTGAAACGCAGCGTTCTTGTTTCGCCTACAGAGACGATCGCGATACCCGTTCCTTCGGTAAGTATGTCTGTCTGATCGGCGTGATAACCCATTTTAGACTTCCCATCCGGATAGTAGTTGATCAGGCAATTATTAGGTGTAAATCCAAGGGTATTACTGATAGCGGTGACGATCTCCTGCAATTCGGGGGTAAAGGCCTGAAAAGGGTAGCTCATCTGCGAATAATTATAGGCGACGCCAAAACTTGCGGTTTTACGGGCAGTCATCCTTGCATCCCATAAAACATTATCTCTCAGTGAAATAAATAAGGCTTCAGGGTCAGCTACGAAGGTTGGTATAAATGTGATTCCGTTCATGTGTCCGCAAAAATAGAAAATCAAACCATGAAAGTGGCATCAATATTCCCTCACTTATGACATATGTCACGAGTCATGTAAGCGAGATTGACTATATTTACAAACCAGGAAATTATGTTTACAATGGAAAGCTCAGAAACAAGAGAACAAGCAATTAAGGTCGTGATAATAGGCGGAGGATTCGCAGGTATCAATCTGGCACAGAAATTACAACGTGACAAACGCTTTGACATCACATTAGTAGACAAAAATAACTATAACTTTTTCCCACCTTTAATCTATCAGCTGGCGACGGGATTCCTTGAAACGTCAAGTATCTGTTATCCCTTCCGCAAACTGTTCAGAGATAAGCCCAATCTGCACTTTCACATGGGCGAGTTTCAGAAAGTGGACCCGGCTGCGCATACCATCTACCTGAACAATGGCGAATTACAGTACGATTACCTCGTATTTGCCACAGGTACGGAAACAAACTATTTCGGCAACGAAAATATAAAGAAGCGGGCCATTCCGATGAAAACCGTGAATGACGCGCTGGAAATGCGTAACAGGTTGCTCAAGCGACTGGAAATAGCGTCTATTACCAAAGACCCTATTGAAAGGAAAAAGCTGACAACGATCGTGATCGCAGGTGGGGGACCTACCGGGGTGGAAGTCTCCGGGATGCTCGCCGAATTAAGGAAATATGTCATCAGAAAAGATTATCCCGAACTGGAAGGACAGGGTGGCGAGATCTATCTGGTGAATGGTGGGGATAGTCTGCTGGAGCCGATGAGTACCAAATCGCAGAAACACACCTATAACGCATTACGCAGACTAGGGGTGAAGATCAAGCTGAAGACGAGAGTAAAGGACTTTGTGGACGATCAGGTGATCCTCAACAACGGCGATACGATCCATACCAGCACCCTGATCTGGGCAGCGGGCGTAACCGCCTATCTGCATGAGGGCATTCCGATCGCCAGTACAGGGCCGGGCAGAAGAATGATGACTGACGCCTTTAACAGGGTCATCGGTGTAGATGATATCTACGCGATCGGCGATACCTGTCTGACCAAAACCGATAGTAAGTTCCCCGAAGGCCATCCACAGCTGGCACAGGTAGCCCTGCAACAAGGTCGTAACCTGGCCAGGAACTTTTCCCTGATGGTTGATAATAAACAACTGAAGCCTTTCAGTTACGTAGACAAAGGCACCATGGCGATCATCGGCCGTAATAATGCGGTGGCAGATATACCATCGCCCAAGCTGCACTTCAATGGCTTTATAGCCTGGGCGATGTGGTTGTTCGTGCACGTCATGGCGCTTATTAACTATCGTAACAGACTGAAGACCATGTACAACTGGACAGTCGCTTATTTCACCAGGGACCAGGCATTACGTATGATCATTAAACCGATCCTGCGTCAGCCTGACGTAAAACCTGAAGTGAAAGCAGCTGAACCAGCCGCCGTTAAATCTTCAACCTGAACTTTTTCTTTTCCATCCATCCGACCAGGAGAATAACCAGGAAAGCGATCGCTATTGACCTGAGCAGTCCCGGTATGCCTTCACTCAGCCAGGCGGGATAGTGAAATCCTGCCAGCATCAGCAGTGAATACAACAAATACGGTATCAGGTAACAGGTCAGTGTGCTGGTACCCGCCGGACGTATGGCCTTAAACCAGTTCATCTTTCCTTTGATATCCACCAGCCATATCATGGCTGTAAATACCAGTATGCTGATACCACTGCATATTAATACCCAGGCGGGAGTAGAACGTATTTTAGAGATCCCTTCCGTATAAGGACGCAGTACAAAACCGGCAATGATCGCCAGTACGCCCAATCCGAAAAAGATGGGCAGTACGGACCCCTGTTTGCCTTTCTTATCAAGCAACGTATACAGGGAGGATATCACCGCACCAGCCATGATCAGTGATACTGAAGAAGCGTCGCCTATCACCGGAATATCGATGTGTAAGAGGCCTGCATGCGTCAGTATGTTAATCAGCAGGAAAAGTCCCAGAATAGCTGTAATCGCAGCAAACCGGCCTTTTACGACCAGGTAAAGCGTAGCAGCGACCAGGTATGCCCATCCGATGATACCCAGGATACCCCACCAGGATGGTTGCATCCAATGAGGATCTTCTGCGGAACCACCTTTATACAGGGCCGCCATAAGCCCTAAAAGGACAATACCGGCCCCTGTAAGGGTATATTTACGACCGGCCTTCATATCAGCCGGATAATCCAGCCATACGAGGAAAAAGCCAATGGTGATGAGCAGTTCCCACAAAGCATAAGGAATGACCGCTGCGGAACTGTAACTTTCAAGATTTACGTGAAAGAATCCCATGACGATCATGGCCAGGGACCTTAACAGGATATGTGATTCGATGCTGAAAAATGAGTCCTGTTTGCTGATACGTTTACCGATCGCAAACGGAATGGAGAGGCCGACGATGAACAGGAAAGCCGGAAATACGGTATCGGCGAAGCCCATACCATCGTCCTGGGCTTTAACGTGGTCTATCCATTCAGGGATGTTTTTCACACTGCTTACATCGTTGACAAAGATCATGGTAAGCATGGTAAGGGCGCGGAATGCGTCGATTGACAAAAGGCGTTGGGAGGGTTTAAGCATGTTATAAGGTATCAATATTTTTCGCATTATTCAATAGCCCCTGCTGTTGCATGTGCAATATTTTCAGCAGTACCCCATTGGTCCATCCGAATCCGTCCTGGTTAGGATATTCGCCCCCTCCCCCTGTCAGTGAGGTATCTTTTACATTATACTTTTCAAGTAGTTTGCCGGTCTGTTTAAACACCCTGATATTCTGGCGGGACCAGCGGTCTGCGATCTCCGAGGCCAGGGTTGTTTTATCGTAATTAAGTAAGCCGTTGATAGCCATCCATTGCAGCGGCGCCCATCCATTAGGTGCGTCCCATTGTTCACCTGTCTCGAAGGGCGTGGATACCAGTCCACCGGGATACAGGAATTCCTTCTGCAACACCAGCGTCATACTATCTGCCTGTCCTGCTCTGGCGATACCAAAAAAGAAGGGATACATCCCGCCCAGGCTTAATACGGGCGTTCTCTTTTCTTTCTTAAAATCATAATCGCGGAAGAAGCCTGTTTTCGGGTCCCAGCAGTAGCGGAGAATGGCGTCCCTTCGGTTAGCAGCAGCGGATTCATATTGCAGGGCTTTCAGCGTATTACCCTTCATGTTATAGGCATCTGCAAGGGTCTGCTCGAGGTTGTACAGAAGGCAGTTCAGGTCGACGGGGATGATATCTGTAATATGAATAGTTGCAAGTGATTTTCCATCTTCAAACCAGCGGCAGCTATAGTCCCAACCTGATTCAGCTCCGGTACGGAGTTCGCGGTAAACAGCATCATGTAAAGGCGACTTTTTTGCCGTAAGTATATCTTCGCGCCAGGATTCTTCTCTTGGCCAGGTACCCCGGTCCCAATAGCGGTTTAAAGCCGCGCCATCCTTTAAAGTGATGAGGTGCTCCGCAGTATGTTGACCATCAGTGGGTTTCTTCATCCAGAACTGGTACTCTTGTTCCAGAACGTCGAGGTAGGTGGTCAATATCTCCTGTTTATGGTCTTCTTTTGCGGACACCAGCAACTGCACCATGAGAGAGAAATAAGGTGGTTGGGAGCGGGTCAGATAGTAAGTGCGGTTACCGTTGGGTATGAAACCATATGTGCGGATGAGATAAGCGAAGTTTTTGATCATATGCTCGATCAGATCGGTCCTTCCGCTTTCTTTCAGCCCCAACATGGTAAAATAGCTATCCCAGTAGTATACCTCACGGAAACGGCCCCCCGGCACTACATAGGGATCAGGCAGCGGTATCAGTGAGCCCCAGGTATTGGCGGTATCGGGCATACGTTTTAAGACATTCCACAGGGATTCAATATGCGCGATCACGTCCTGGGCGGTATCCGTTACATATGCGGAGGTAGCCGCAGCCGGCACGTAAAAATGATTGTGTACGAATGTCAACAGATCAAAGCCTACTGCAGTACGTTCTTTTGCATAAGATTGCAGCACACTGGCGGGTGAAGCCTTAGGGGCACAGTCGGCGAAAGTTTTACTGTCCGGGAAGATACGCGCGGTCTGTACCGCTTCAAATAATCCAGGGAATTCCTGACGTGGGGAACGTTCTTTTACAATTGGCTGCTCGTGGTGCTTACAGGCCATAAAACTGGCTATAGCCCCGGTGATGAGCAAAAGTTTTCCATTCATATTTACGTGGTTTCTATATTAAAGGCTACCTGATCACCGGTTGACGCGGTTCAGCAGTATAGCGAAAGATCGCATGTATTCGCGCGTTGTATTGACATCACTTTCTGCACCAACAAGTAATTGTTTGAGATCTTCCATTTGCCGCATCAATTCTGCTGAGATGTTATACTTTTTCAGGATAGTAATGGCTTCATCTACCTGTGGCATTGCATAACTATGAATCCTGAAGGTGTAAGGAGGGTCAAGGAAATAAGATTTGATCTCTGCGAGTCGTATTATATCCGGATTGCTTATTTTCATAATTACACTTTTCAAGGAAACAAAGTGCAAAGTTACGCTATTACGGGGGGATACGGATAAATTTATCCCTTTTCTACCCTAACGGGACAATCCGTACTTTTGCGGCAGCCGAAAATTTACAGATAATGAGTTTGCTGAAAGACCTCTATTCACCTGCCTTTTACGACGGATTAGCCAATATACTGGTAAAAACAGTCCCTGCATTCAATAAACAGCAATTCGTCCAGCGCATTTACCAGCCGGGGTTTGAAGCGAAGGAGCTAAAGGAGCGGATGAAACATACGACGGAAGTACTGCATGAGTTCCTGCCTGCTGATTACAAAAAGGCCGTCCCTTTGCTCAAAGATAGTATCGATGCGCTCAGAAAAGCGGGTTACGGAGAAGCGCTGGAATTCATCTTCTTTCCGGATTATCTGGCGACCTACGGATTGGATCATTACGATATTTCCGTAAAAGCCCTTGAGTTTGTGACACAGTTTATCACCTGTGAATTTGCAGTCAGGCCATTCCTCATTAAATATGGCGACAGGATGATGGCGCAGATGCAGGCCTGGTCTTTACATAAGAATGCCAAAGTACGCAGGCTGTCCACAGAAGGGTGCCGTCCCCGCCTGCCCTGGGCGATAGCCGTACCTTTCCTGAAAAAAGACCCGTCTTCCATACTCCCTATCCTGGAAAATCTGAAACAGGACCCGTCCGACTCCGTAAGACGTAGTGTAGCCAACAACCTCAATGATATTGCCAAGGACCATCCGGGGCTGGTCATCGCGATCGCTTCAAAATGGAAGGGGCTTGGCAAAGAAACGGACGCCATTATCAAACATGGCAGCCGTACCCTGCTCAAACAGGGGCATAAAGAAATTCTGGCCCATTACGGACTGGAAAGCGTACATGTTGCCTTCAGCGATTTTAAAGTACTGACCCCAAAGGTCTATACCGGCGACAGTCTGGAATTCTCTTTTACCGTCAGGAATAAGGACGCCCGGGCACAGATCATCCGGCTGGAATATGCCGTTCATTACCTGAAACAGAATGGTACTTTATCCAGGAAAGTGTTCAAGATCAGTGAAAAGACCTATGGTCCGGGAGAGCAGGTCCATATTGTGCGTAAACAATCCTTCCGGCTGATCACGACACGGGTATTCTACCCCGGTAAACACCAGCTCTCCGTGATCATTAACGGAGAAGAACAACCCGCCAAAAACTTTGAACTGATCTAGTTCAATATCAGATGATTGGTAAAGCTTTCCTGTTCCTGCGTCAGGGGCAAATATGTCCGGAATACCCCCCGATTTTGGCAATTATGCACTGCAGATAATTCCCGCCAGCGGCTGACATTTGTAGTACACTAAACCTCAAAGACATGAAAGCGTCCAATACTGATCAAGCCGTTGAGCTGGAACACCCTGTAGTAAATGAAACAGCATGGATAAGCGCCCGTAAGGAATTATTAAACAAAGAGAAGGAATTAACCCATCTCCGTGATGAAATAAGCAGGCTGCGCCGTGAGTTGCCCTGGCAGAAAGTGGAGAAAAACTACATTTTTGATGGCCCGGATGGCCCGGTATCGTTATCCGACCTGTTCGAAGACAAAAGCCAGCTGATCGTACAACATTTCATGCTGGGGCCAGGATGGAAAGAAGGTTGTGTAGGTTGTTCGTTTATGGCGGACAATGTAGACAGCGGACTGGTGCATCTGGTGAACCATGATGTGGCTTATGTGGCCATTTCCCGTGCGCCGTACAATGAGATCGTGCCATTTAAACAAAGGATGGGCTGGTCTTTCAAATGGGTATCTTCCAATAAGAACGACTTCAACTTCGATTATAATGTTTCCGCAACGGAAGAAGAGATCGCGAAAAACGAAATGACTTACAATTTCGAACGGGTACCCGTGTCGGAAAAGGAGTTACCCGGTATGAGCGTATTCTATAAAGACGAGAACGGAGACATCTTTCATACTTATTCCACTTATGCGCGTGGCGCAGAAACAGTGCTGAATACCTATAATCTGCTCGATATAACGCCTAAAGGCCGAAATGAGCGGGATGGAGAAGGTAATCTGACTGACTGGGTAAAACACCACGATAAATATCAAAACAAGATGCCGGAAGCGCATAGCTGCTGTAGTCACTAAACTTTGATATCATGAGTGCATTTCATTGCTGCGGGGGACATTCATCTTCGGATGTTCCCTGCACTATACAACAGGACCATGTAGGAGATAAAATGCCTGCAAACGCAACACCTCCGCAGAACATCTTTAAAAGAGCTAACCGGTTCATTAAACCCCTGTTACCGGCCTTTCTCCTTGCGATCATCCCTAAATGCCCGTTTTGTCTGGCAGCTTATGTAGCACTGGGTACGGGTATTGGTTTGTCGGTAACCAGCGCCCGCTGGTTGCATATTACCTTATTAGGTGCTGCGATCATACCATTGTCCCTGTTTGCCGCTATCCGGATAGGCAACTATCTGTATAAGGACCGCTTAGCTTTCGCTGTATTACGGCAACGACAATTGTTGTTTATCAGCTTGTTGGGTATGCTGATCGGCTGTAGTTTATTATGGCTGTTCTGAGTCAGGGATTTTACTACCTTTGGGCAACCGAGCCCTGATACCTGATGAGATACCTATACCTTTTTGTTGTAGTAGTGTTGTTGTGCAACTGCCGCACGACGCGATCCTCCCACCAAACCGCAGCTAATCCACCCGTTAATTTAGATACAATACGAAGAATCATCTCCTATAACTGGTTACCTGTCGATACGTCCCTTTGTGTGAGGGAATCACAACTGGCAAAGGACTGGGGATTTTACTTTCTTGATGTCGACGGATTTGCCGATAACGATTCCATTACAAGGTTGAATAAAACTGCTGACCGTCAGCTGGTAAGAAAATATGGGAAAAACTGGAGAAGAAAGTTCGATCAGGAATTGAGGATATTGACGGCTACGCCGGCACGCATGCAAACGGCGCTGCTAGTGTCTGACCTTGATTATTTTCATCTTATGGGATTGCTTCATGCTAAAGGCGATACACTTTTCTCGTATTTTGAACCAACATCCAGACGGGGAGTTTATCACGCAAAACTACTAGGATGGTCTCGTAAGGATACGCTGAAACAGTGGGTTCTTTTGCACGGTATATAATTGATAATAGAAAAATAGACCCTGAAGTGGTTGGCAAGGAATTTATTCCGGAAGCATATGGGGCAAACGGCCCTCTCTATTATCTGGATTCACTTTTTAAAATTCAGCAGCGATAAATGGAGACAAATACAACTGAACTTACCCCACAAGAGATGCAATTACTGGAGGGGCTGAATGAAAGAGAAAGGGGTGCCGGGAAAACCAGACTTCGACTCGGCCTGATATTATTGCCGGTAGCCATATTGACCATCATAGCCGGCTGGCATGACATCAATGTACGTTCTATAGGCATGCTTCTATTTATTCTTGGAACACTTATCACCATCTTTGCCATCAGAAAAAGAAGACAGAGCAAACGACAAACCCTCCCGCAGGATATTACCAAGAAGCAGATAACGGATATCCTGGTACATACAACACTCAGCAATCATGGGGTCATCTGTTACACCTTCAGAGAATGTCAGGTCGAACTTTATATCCCTATGACAAATAGCATTAATCAATACGGCGATTTCAGCTATAATAGTCTCATAGATAAGGCGGACATACTGGTGGGAACAAGTGTTACACTCTCCTATCTTACGTTTAAACCAGGCATAAACTTGCTGATGGATATCCGTTATGAAGCATACAGTCATGATGAAACAGTTCTTCCTGTTGATATGTCTGACATAGACAAGGTGGAAACGAAGACCTATAAAAATAACCGGATAATATTGGGAACCGCTGTTATAATGATAATATTATGGAATCTGGACGGCGGATTTAGCATAGAAAGGAGCGTACTGATCTTTCTATTTTTTGCTGCCGTCATAGTTTTTATGTTCTATTCCAGTTCGAAGAAAAAGTTAGCACATAACAAGCTGGTTATACGTACAACAATTACCGAAGTACTAAGCCTGTTGTCAGATGATGAGTTGATATATTACCGGCTGGCTGATGGTACGCTGGTCCATGTACCTTTCCGGCAATGCGATCCGGGAGACACCGTAGAAATTCAGGTTATGGAAGATAATAAGGGTGGCAAGGAGACATTTATAAGAAAGATAACGATATAAGGAAAGATAATCCCGATCCCAAAACAATTTATGGAAAATACCCACAGTACATTAGCAAATCAGGACATTCAGCTACTCAACGCGCTTTATGCGAGAGAAGAGCAGCCCCTTCCGACAAAACCACTTATACTTAACAGCAATATCAAACAACAAGTGTGCGGTACACTATTGCATGCGAAGCTAACGCTCCGGCAGAAGGTACGCTATACTTTCACAGACGGATACCTGGATGTTCACGTACCTACGAAAGAAGCATTAAACGGATACCGGGACTTCAATTACAAAAACACGATCGACAAAGCTTACTTCCTGACGAACACTCCGGTAACATTATCTTATGTGGAATATAAACCGGGCGTACCGCTACTATTGAATATCCGATATGAGGCGTTCGACCATAAAGAAGTTGTCACTCCCATGGATGCTGCGGATAGAAAGACGATCACCCAAATAACCTACAAAAGCTTCTGGTTATATCTGGGATTAGGTGGCGGGATCAGTCTGGTATACGGCTTATTGTCAGGGTTTAAAACTTTTGATGCATGCTACCCGCTTATTGTCTTTGCAATTCTCTTTCTCTATCCGGTCTATCTGGGATGGAAGCAAAGATCTGCACCTAACAAACGTATCATCCAGACAACGATCACGGAGGTATTGACTTTATTGATGGAAGATAGTCCTACACAATACAGACTAGCGGATGGCACAATACTACCTGCGCCGGGAAAAATGTTGAAACCGGGAGACACCGTATCTATCATGCTGGCGGAAAACCACAACGGTACTGACAGGAGATTAGTTCAGATACAAACTACATAACTGTCATGGATAACTATTAGATAATAATCTCTAACTTTCCTTAATAATTGCTTATTTAACCGGTCCGTTTTCCGGTCTATCATATTTAAAATTCTATGGCGAATACGCAGGCTTTATCACAAAAATCCCTTTCACTACTACAATCTATACGGGATAACAATCAGAGGGCTTTACGCAACAATCTTGTATCTGCACTTATCTTTATTATTGCGGGAATTGGATTTGCCTGGTTGCAGCAGCATTTATACCTGAAGAAGCATAATCTGATCGGCGTATTTTTCATTGCAACAGGATTATTCATGTTAGTGCAAAGCATTTTCCGGCTGGTAAGGAACAGCATGCAGCGTAGCGCCAACCCACTACCTGTTCTGGAGTATACGATACATGAACAGCTGACGCGTATTGAGGTGATTGATAAAAAGTTCATACGATACCATTTTACCAGTCAACAGATTGACGTACATATACCTAGTGGCAAAACCAATCATACCATTCATTATGACAGGTTGCTACATGAAGCGGAGTCGCTGATCAACACATCCGTAAAACTAACTTATACCACCTATACTTCGGGTATTAATGTATTACTTAACCTTGTATACGATCATTATCAGCACACTACTTCCATTGTGCCATTAGAGAAAAAAGACAGAAAAAACCTATTGACATGGGTTAACACAGGCTTTGGTCTTTTCTGGGGGTTCTTATTCCTGGTAACTTTTACAGGTATCGTGGCATCCCGCTTTGATTCGCAGACGATCTTAGTGATGCTGGCTGTTGTGATGCCTATAGCGGTCCTGTCTTGTGTTATCTGGTACTTTCAGAAACTACCTGTCACACGGTCAAAAGATAAGAAGATCATTACGACTGTTGTTAGTGAAAAGATAACCGTGCTGGAGTCCGGCGTAAAAACCTCCAGGCACGATACTTATTACAGGCTTGCTGATGGGCATATCTTCCATACAAGTGACAAACGCTTTAAACCGGGTGATACCGTCATCGTAACATTCATGCAGGATACAAATGGCGCCAATGGTCGCCTGATAGCTATTGCAAGAAAATAGAAGAATAGCATTTATATATGATCAGTGTGGGTGGCTATTTGGCAGATAATTTCTATCTTTCCGGTTTGACAATTCATTAAGTATAGCCCATATCGTAACCAATGCAAACAACGACCCTGCTAACAGACCGGGACATCAAAATACTGAAAGACCTCAAGCAACCCGACGGCGTCTCCGTAACAGCTTTATTAATAATGGGTGCGGCCCTGCTCCTGATGGGCGTAGCCATCTGCATCATTGCCATTTCGGAAGAATTCCTGATCATACTTGGACTGATCGTAGTCCTGATGGGTGGAGGTATTACGATAGCAGGCGCGCGGCTACGCTGGAAAACAAAGGCTTATTTCGCTCATCCGCCGCACGGAAATATGAAGCAGGTGGTGAATGATAAACTCCTGCGCGTGGAACTTGTTGACAAAAAATTACTCCGTTATTGTTTTAATGGCTATCAACTGGAACTCTATGTGGCAAATGGGATCGGTCACCATCCGTCCGGCTTCCGGCACAAACGTGCGATCGATGAAGTAAAGACATTACAAAATACGCCCGTTCGATTATCATATGTAGAGTATATGCCAGGAGAAAAAGTATTACTGGACATCACTTATACGCAGTATAATAACTATACGGAAAGCGTCTTACCGATCACTGATGAAGACCGGAAAAAGAGTCTGAGCGGCAATGCCGGTGCTATTGGCTGTATTCTGGGGATAGCAGTATTTCTTGGTCTCGTGTTTGGCTTTATAACACACTTTGATAGTAAGACGTTTCCCCTCATTCTTGTTTTCGGCGTAGGTCCTATGATCGCTATCGGCTTTGGAGCGATCGCTTACACAAGCTGGAAAACCAAACAGGCGACGAATAAAATAACCATCCGTACAACGATCACGGAAGTGGTGGTGTTCTGGATAAGAAGCGGAAAGTCGAGTAGTAAAGATTCCTTTTACAGACTGGGAGACGGTACCCTGGTGCATATTACCAATATGCCATTTCAACCCGGCGACAATGTATTGATACAGTTCCTGCAAAACAACAACGGCAAGCGGGGATTTGTGATCGAGATGGTAAAGTGCTGATAAATCTGACTTATACAAATAGAAAAGGCCTTCCCCATGAGGAAGGCCTTTTATCATTTAGCAGCAATATTATATTTCGCCTTTCTTCATCTGGCTAACCGCATAGTCAACTGCCCTGGCAGTAAGCGCCATGTAGGTCAGCGATGGGTTCTGCGTAGATGTAGAGGTCATACATGCACCATCGGTCACAAATACGTTGTTCACGTCGTGCAGCTGGTTCCATTTATTGAGTACGGATGTCTTTGGATCTTTACCCATACGTGCCCCGCCCATTTCATGAATATCAAGACCTGGCGCCTGTTTAGAGTCGCCTGTACGGATATTGGTGAACCCGGCTTTGGTATACATTTCGGTCATCTGTTCGTGGAAGTCCTTCACCATCTTCTCGTCATTATCATCGTAGCCGATATTGACATGGATGACAGGCATACCCCATTCATCCTTTTTGTCTTTATCGAGGGTCAGCTGACTGATCTCTTTCGGGATAGTCTCACCCATCATATGAGAACCTACGTACCAGTTACCCATTTCCTCGTTGAACAGATTATCCTTCAAACTTTTGCCAACACCATCATGACTATTCCATTTACGGCGACCGGTGTCAAATCCGGCTGCATATCCACGCAGGAAATCTGTCTCCTGTTTCTTCACGTTACGGAAGCGTGGGATATATGCGCTGGTCGGACGACGACCATCAGTGGTAACGTCCATATGACCATCATGGTCTGCGTAAATAGTAGCGCGATAGTTGTGGAAGGCGAAGTATTTACCCAATACCCCACTGTCATTGCCTAATCCGTTCGGGAAGCGGCTGGAAGTGGAGTTGAGCAGGAGCAGGTTTGAGTTGATCGCAGATGCATTCACAAAGATGACACGGGCATAATACTCGGTCATTTCCTTGGTTTTAGCGTCTACCACACGTACGCCGGTCGCTTTTCCCTTCTTTTCATCATAGATGATGGAGTGTACGACCGAGTGCGGACGGAGGGTCAGATTACCCGTCTTTTCTGCCCATGGGAGTGTAGAAGAGTTACTGCTGAAATATCCGCCGAAGGGACATCCGCGCTGACAGAGATTTCTTTTCTGACACTGTACCCTACCCTGTTCGATGTGTATCTGCTGCGGCTCAGAAAGATGCGCACAGCGGCCGTATATAACGTGACGATCTTTATAGTTGTCTTTTACAAACTTTTGAAAGTATTGCTCAACAGCGGTCAGTTCCATGGGTGGCAGGAATTCGCCGTCAGGGAGGTTATCGATACCGTCCTTATTGCCCGAAATACCTACAAATTTTTCCACGTAGCTATACCAGGGAGCGATATCTGCATAGCGGATCGGCCAGTCTACTGCGAAGCCGTCCCTCGCAGGACCTTCAAAGTCATAGTCACTCCAGCGCTGTGTCTGTCTTGCCCATAACAATGATTTACCACCTACCTGGTATCCACGTATCCAGTCAAATGGTTTATCCTGCTCATAAGGATGTTCTTTATCCTTTACAAAGAAGTGCATAGCATCCTCCTTAAAGGCATAACAGCGGCTTACAACAGGCGCTTCTTCCTTAATCGCTTCAGGTATTTGTCCGCCGTGAGGAAATTCCCAGGGATATTTGTTCGTTGTGGGATAGTCTTTCAGGTGCTTTACATCGCGGCCTCTTTCCAGTACCAGCGTTTTCAGTCCTTTCTCCGTGAACTCCTTTGCTGCCCATCCTCCACTGATACCTGATCCTATCACGATCGCATCAAATGTGCGGTCCTGAGCACTCGTATTAATATTCGCCATAACTATTCTCTGTTAAGCAGTTCTTCTGCTGACTGGTTTTACAGGTACGCTTCCATGAAAACGGCCGGGAACCAGCTCGTATACCTGCACTTTAGTAAGATAAAATTCTGAATTGGTATAACCTCTGATGATCAGATTTTTGGTAGCGTGATAGAAATAAGCAGCGCCTCCATCTTCTACTTTGGATTTTTCGAGTTGTTCCAAAAGGGCGGTCCTTGCTTCGGGAGTGCTTTTTTCGAATGATTTACCATTCTTCTTCTCACTCAGTTCGGCAAATGCTTTCATCCCGGCTGTCCATTTCTGCTGGTCTTCCTTGTTAAAGCAATCGTCCACCATTGTCAATGCAAACAAATGCGCCTTGACGTCCTTCGCACCAGGTGTCGAAGTAGTAGGAATTAATGTGTCTGCCAGCAATGCCAGCATGTTCTCGCCCTCACCATCTACCGCTATATTCTTTAATGAAATAGAAGCTGGAGTCGTTTTCCGTACACAGGACGGCAGGAACGCCAGACCAGCGGAGACGACCAGGACCTGTTTTAATGCGGTTCGTCTGTTTATAAGCATGAAAATGTTTTTACATAACTGGCGATAAGGTATACGTAATAATTAATATTTCCAAGCCAATTGTTTGATAATTTTCGATGTAGTAAATTGAGTTATTCTACATTATAATAATATACATGTTATGAAATCATACTGTTTGTCGCTGCTGATGCTCTGTCAGCTGGGCTGGCTGCCCGGAGTAGCCCAACAAAAAAGCGCTGTTCCCCCTGCGCTGGTAAAGATCGAAAGTGGCCGTATTCAGGGCGTTATTTCCCGTACCACCGGCATCCGGAGCTACAAGGGTATCCCCTATGCCCAGCCACCGGTAGGTAATCTTCGCTGGAAAGCGCCTCAACCTGAGAAAACCTGGGATACCATCCTGAAGGCTGATCATTTTGGCCCTCGGGCGATGCAGGGCAATATTTTCGGTGATATGGGCTTCCGTTCAGACGGTATGAGTGAGGATTGTCTGTACCTGAACGTCTGGGCGCCGGCCAATCCCGGCAAACAGAAATTACCCGTACTGGTTTATTTCTATGGCGGTGGCATGGTAGCCGGTGATGGTTCAGAAAGCCGTTATGACGGGGAAAGCATGGCTAAAAAGGGGATTGTCTCCCTGACGGTGAACTATCGACTGGGCGTGTTCGGTCTGCTGGCGCACCCGGAACTGTCCAGAGAGGCTTCTTATCATACCTCAGGTAATTATACCCTGCTGGACCAACAGGCAGCCCTGGCATGGGTAAAGAAGAACATTGCCGCTTTTGGCGGTGATCCTGCCCGGGTGACCATTGCCGGAGAGTCGGCAGGTTCTATTTCCGTTTCTGCCCTGATGGCCTCTCCCCTGTCTAAAGACCTGATCCATGGCGCTATCGGGGAAAGTGGTGCAATGATCAATCCGACGATGGCCCCTGTCAGCAAAGATGAGGCTGAACAGAACGGTTTAGCGATGGCCAATGTATTAGGCGCTTCCACACTGGAGGCATTAAGAGCGATCCCGGCTGAGGAATTACTCCGCAAAGCGTCTGGTCCGGGCGTACCGCATATGGCCTGTAATGTGGATGGCTATGTATTGCCTAAAAAGCCGGTAGATATCTATGCTGCCGGTGAGCAGACACATGTACCGCTGCTGGTGGGCTGGAATTCCACAGAAGTGCCCTATAGAGCCTTATTGTGGAAGGATGACCCTACAACGGAGAATTATATCAAAAAGCTAACAGAACTCTATCCTAAGAATACAGATGAGGTGTTACAGCTCTATCCCGGCGGTACGGAACAACAGGTGATCGCTTCGTCCACAGACCTGGCCAGCGATCGTTTTATCGTCTATAGCACCTGGAAATGGGCTGATCTGCATAAACAGACCAGACAACCTGTATATCGTTACATTTTCTCTCATCCGCGTCCCGATATGGTGCCTAAGATGGGGAATGCACAACCGGGACTGGCAGGTGGTGTGATCAAATCCGCTGCGCCTCAACCCAAACAACCTAAACAACCAGACCCGGTAAAAGGAGCACCACATGCAGCTGAAATTGAATATGCGATGGGGAATCTCCAGTACAATAAGGTGTATGCCTGGACAAAAGAGGATTATGCGGTTTCCAATACGATGCTGAATTACTTTGCCAACTTCGTAAAGACGGGTAATCCGAATGGCCCCGGACTACCGAAATGGGAGCAGGATGGTACACAAAATTCACGGTATATGAATATTGATGTACAGTCATCGATGAAGAAGGAGACTACAAAGGCGAGGTATATTTTCCTGGATAAAATGTATAAAGAGAACTAGCAATACAATTAAGAATTAAGCTATTATAGCCGGTCAACTATTCAATTGCTCTTATTAAATAAACTGATTGAATATGCTATTCAGCAGTAAACAGTGTTCAGGCCATTAATTCCTAATTCCTAATTGACCATTCCTAATTGGCTAATAACTGCCTCGGCAGTTATTAGCCATGGTCTGGTTGTTGCATATTGTTCTGTATAAAAACAATACTTATGATGACCCGACAACTTACCATATCGTACAATGATCAACACTACATGTATGATGTAGCTTTTGAGCGGCAGGACAATGCGACTGTTTATCATATTAAACCGCACACAAAATCTGCTGTCGCTTTTCCTGAAAACTTTGATATTGTCAAGGCTGATGACAGCGAGCAACCGCAATACGATGTAAAAGGATTGAATGAGGAAGGAAAACAGATTGCCGATGTTTTGTGGCAGCAGATCAGTTTATTCCCTCCTCAGTTCAAAGGCGGTAAGGCGTAGCTATTATTTAAATAAGGACGCATAATCTGTCACGAACTGATTGAAGGTACGCGCTTGCTTACCTGTTACATCCTGTACAGTATCTGTCACTACCGCTGCTTCATTAAGCCTGTAATGCGCATAATCCTCCAATAGACCATCTGCCTGCCATTCGGGGAATCCAACGCCCAGCAGGGCATTTTTCATATCCACTTCCGGCACATTGATGAAGTGTACCAGATGCGTGAGTACATCTGAGAAAATATCAGCCAGTTGCTGATGTGTCAATGATTCAGGACCGGTAAGATCATAGACTTTATTTTCATGTCCATCTGCTGTCAGCGCAACAGCTGCTACTGCTGCGATATCCCTGATATCAATGAGGGAGATTTTTGCTTCACCTGCCGCCGCGAAGAATTTGTGTTCTGATCTGATCACATCTTTGAAACCTAATAAGCCCTGCATAAACAGATTGGGCCGTAAAAAGGTGTATGTCATACCGGAGGCTTTTATTGCAGCTTCAACAGCAGCGTGATAGCGCAGGAAGCGTACAGGAGAACTGGCGTCTGCCGCCCACTGAGATAACTTCACAATATGTTTTACACCGGCTCTTTTAGCGGCATTGACAAAACGGATCTGTTGCGCTTCTGCATGTTCGGATGAGTTAGTCAGCAGAAAGGCCCTTTCGATACCTGTCAGCGCTGTATCCAGCGAGCCTTCATCATCAAAATCACCCTGCACCAATGTAATACCGGGCAATTCCTCCAGTTCCTTTGCACGTTCTATGGAGCGTACCATCGCATTATAGGGAATCCCTTTTGCAGAGAGTAAGTTGATCAGTTCTTTACCGATGTTGCCGGTAGCACCGGTGATAAGAATAGTAGCGGGTCTTTGTGTTGCCATGTTCTTTCTTTTTGTGTTTGAATAATTATATGTCAAAACTAAGACCAGCTGATTCGCTGGTATTGTAAGAAAACGAAAAACAGCTGTTTCCCTGAATGGAAGGCAGCTATGCGGCGTTAAAAAAATTTTCCGTACCCCAGGCAACCTTTTTCTTTCGACCCTCGTATTAAGTAATTGACACAAGTGCTCACAATTGCTTATTTAAAATTTTCTAATCACCATGCATTTATTCAAAAAATCAATGATGGCAATGCTTTTAATTGCCACAGTGGCTACCTCATGCTCCGACGATGACAATGACGGAGTTACGCCAACGCCACCACCAGTTCCGCAGAAAACCGTGAAAGTAGCCAGTAACAAAACTTTCGGCGCTATTATGACTGACAGCACAGGCAAGACTTTATACTTCTTTTCTAATGATGCACAGGGTACTCCTACCTGTAAAGATGGTTGCGCTGCTGTATGGCCAACCTTCTATGTGGAAGAATCTTCACTTACTGTTGATAGTTCTCTGAACAAGGCTGATTTCACGACCGTTACACGTCCTGACGGCACCAAACAAACCGCGTACAAAGGATGGCCTTTATATTACTATGCGCAGGATGCTGCAGCAGGAGAAGTGAAAGGTGATAACGTAGGTACTATCTGGTTTGTAGCAAAACCTGATTACTCCGTAATGGTGGCTAACTTCCAGTTGCACGGCAACGATGGTAAAGACTATGTACTGAACAACACAGGTGCGATCGCAGCAGGTACCGGCGCATCCAAATACCTGGTAGATGATCGTGGTCTGACACTTTACAAGTTCGCTAACGACAAGGCTGGCACCAACAATTTCACTAACAGTGATGATACGCATAATGCTATCTGGCCGATCTACGAAGTACAAGAAGTGAAAAATGTACCTACTGGTTTTAACAAAACAGATTTCACTATCATTACTGTACTTGGTAAAAAACAGATCACTTACAAAGGATGGCCTATGTACTACTTTGGCCAGGACGCTAAAGTAAGAGGCGCCAACAAAGGCGTGAGTGTTCCTAGTCCAAATGTATGGCCTGTATTTTATACAACTACAGCTGCCGCTCCTCAACCGTAACTGCATAACTATGTAATACTGCCGTACTTGTGTAAAGCCCGGCAGCATTGTAAATAAGCAGATTGCCCGGCCCGGTTTCGTACCGGGTTGGGCTATCGGTTTTTCCAGCTTCTTTTTTTGTCAGTTTCATTTGCGTAACTCAAAAGTTACACATATATTTGCGTAACTTCAAAGTTACATAATATGAAAAGAGACATTAAACTCAAATGGTCCTATCCGCATCCTGCAGAAACGATATGGGAGTGCCTGACCAATCCGGAACTGTTGGCGCAATGGAACCTGAATTCCGGTGATTTCAGGGCTGAAGTTGGCTTTAAATGGATGGCGGAGTCTAAACCCCGTCCTAAAATGGACTGGGATGGTAAAATGTACTTTGAAGTGCTGGAAGTCATTCCTTTGCAGAAACTCTCCTATTCATTTAAAGGAGGGCCGCGACCAGGCGAATACAATCTTGATACGATCGTGAGCTGGACCCTGGTACAAAAGGATGGTGGGACGGAACTGCATCTTGAGCAGACAGGCTTTACCGGTATGAAGAATTATATCAGCAGCTTTATCATGGAAATGGGATGGAAAAACAAAGTGGCCAAACGTTTTCAGAAAGTACTCTCAAACCTATCAGATGACAGCACCACAATTGGATAGCTTCCAGGCGCTTGCAGATCCCAGCAGACGGGAGATACTATTGATGCTGACAAAAGACAAGCGCTCCATTAACTCGATCGCCGAACAGTTTGATATCAGCCGTCCGGCGATCTCAAAGCATATCAAAGTATTATATCAGGCAGGGTTCATTACGTTTGAAGAAAAAGGACGTGAGCGATACTGTATACTGAGACAGGAAGGTTTTGACCAGGTGAAGGAATGGATCAATTTCTTCGAACAGTACTGGCTGGAAAGGATGGGCAAACTGGAACAGCTGCTTACGAAGCATCCGGATATCGGAAAAAAGATGCAAAAGAAGTAGATACAATGAGGGTACGATGGTCATGAACAGACACCGTACCCTTTTCCATTGATCGTTGATTGGTTGAATTAAACGACGTTTAGATTTGTTTCACCTTCACCGGACCTACGCCACACCATAAGTTGACACCAATTGTTCAGCAGCTTTCTTTTCTCTATCCTTCACATACATCACTGCTACTGCAGCAATGATCATAAATGCGCCGCCCATCACCAGTGCGAAAACGGCTTCTCCCTGGAACAGGTGTTTTACGATCAGTCCTCCGAAGATGCCGTTGACAATCTGCGGGAAGGTGATAAAGAAGTTAAAGATGCCCATGTATACGCCCGTCTTGTGAGACGGTATTACGCCAGACAATATCGCGTACGGCGTAGACAGGATACTACCCCATGCCATACCAATACCGATCATCGGCCATATCAGCAGATCAGGGTTTTGTATAAAATAAAATGAGATCAGTGATAATCCTCCCGCTGTCAGGGAAATAGCATGCGCTGCCCTGCGGGACGTTTTGCGTGCAATAGCCGGCAGCACCAGGGCATATAGTGCTGATACCGCGCTATAGATACTGAACAGGAAACCTACCTTATTACCTGCATCGGCAAAGAGCGCAGAAGAGGTATCTCCGGGCGCCACTTTGTAAATGTGATGCGCGACGGCAGGAGTCGTAAATACCCACATGGAGAATAAGGCGAACCATGAACAGAATTGTACCAATCCCAGTTGTTTCATCGCCGAAGGCATGTTGGAAAAATCCTTCAGGATCGTTCTTAATCCGCCGCTATGATGCTCCGCAGCCTGTTCAGGATTGAACTTTGCAAATTCCTCCGGAGAATATTCCGACGAAGTGAATATCGACCAGAGAATGGTAGCCAGTAATACGACCGCGCCTACATAAAAGGAATAGATCACATTATCCGGTACTACACCCGGCGCCGCTGTTTTGGATACGCCCATGTATTCTGCCAGCAGATACGGTAAGGAAGAACCCAATACGGCCCCTGCTCCTATCAGAAAGGTCTGGGCAGAGAATCCCTGGCTGCGCTGTTCATCCGGCAGGTTATCCGCCACTAATGCCCTGAAAGGCTCCATGGCCACATTGATAGAAGCATCCATCAGCGTCAGCATACCTGCACCTATCAAAACCGGTGGCAGCATAGCGGCCAGTAATGAAGAATTAGGCAGTAACATCAGGGCCAGTGCGGTGGCAATAGCGCCTACAAGAAAGTAAGGCCTGCGACGCCCCAGTTTATTCCAGGTACGGTCACTATAATGCCCGATAATAGGCTGTACGATCATGCCGGTCAGCGGAGCCGCCAGCCAGAAAAGCGACAGGTGCTCCACTTCCGCTCCATAGGTTTGCAAAATGCGGGAAGCATTTCCATTCTGTAAAGCAAAACCAAACTGGATACCGAAAAAGCCCATGCTCATGTTCCATATGCGCGCGGCGGACAACCGCGGCTTAGCCATTCCTTTCATGGGATAAATATTTTAATTAACTAAATTTCCTTGCTTTGCCGTTACTGTTGCACCGGCAGCTACATGTACCGCTTCTCCGTAGATCAGTACCGTGATATCTTGGGTAGCATCATTTTCAATGGTTACATCCTGTTTGCTCACCTTCACCTTTAATATCCTGCCACGGAAACGGATGCTGAACGCAAATGACTGCCATTTACCCGGCAGGAATGGCGTGAACTGTAACTGTCCATCTCTCACGCGCATACCTGCAAAACCTTCCACCACGCTCATCCAGGTACCTGCCATAGAAGTAATGTGCAGCCCGTCTTCTGTATCGTTGTTATAATCGTCCAGGTCAAGACGGGAAGTACGCAGATAAAACTCATGCGCCCTCTTTTCGTCACCCAGTTTTGCCGCCAGGATCGCATGTACACAGGGAGACAGGGAGCTTTCGTGTACGGTACGCGGTTCGTAGAAATCAAAGTTACGACGCAGCGTATCCATATCGTATCTGTCTTCCAGGAAATATAATCCCTGCAAAACATCTGCCTGTTTTATATAGCAGGAACGTAAAATACGGTCCCAGCTCCATTTCTGATTCAGCGGACGCTGTGCCGGATCGAGGTCTTTTACCAGTATCTGTTCTTTGTCCAGATAACCATCCTGTTGGAGGAATACCCCCAGCTGTTCATCTACCGGATAATACATGTTATCGATCACATGCTGCCATTTTTCCAGTTCTTTACCTGCATCAAAAGCAGTTGTTCTGATAATTGCATCATATCTGTCCGCAGCGGTCTCTTTTACATGCTGCAAAGCCTCAATAGCATATTGCAGACACCAGGTCGCCATGGTGCTGGTATACCAGTTATTGTTGACGTTGTTCTCGTATTCATTTGGTCCCGTAACACCCAGCATTACGTACTGCCCGCGCGCTTCGCTCCAGTTCACACGCTGTGCCCAGAAGCGGGCTATACCGATCAATACTTCCGTACCGTATTCCGCCAGATAAGCCGCATCGCCGGTATAGCGAATGTAATTGAAAATAGCAAAAGCGATAGCAGCGTTACGGTGAATTTCTTCAAAAGTGATCTCCCACTCGTTGTGACATTCTTCCCCGTTCATTGTCACCATCGGATATAATGCTGCGCCATTATTAAAGCCTAATTTAACCGCATTTTCGATAGCCTTACCTAACTGCTTGTAACGATAGATCAGCAGATTACGGGCTACCTGTGGCTCAGCAGTGGCAAGATAGAAAGGGATACAATAAGCCTCTGTATCCCAGTAAGTAGAGCCACCATATTTTTCACCGGTAAAACCTTTGGGCCCGATATTCAGACGGGCGTCTTCACCTGTGTAAGTCTGGTTCAGCTGAAAGATATTGAAACGGATACCCTGTTGTGCAGCCGGATCACCTTCAATGATGATATCACTTTCTTTCCATTTGATGGCCCAGGCAGCTGCCTGTTCCTGCAGCATGGTCTCAAAACCTTTTGCAGCCGCTTTACCCACAGCGATCTCGCAATTATTGGCTAATGCCGCTACTGCATGGTTTTCAGAAGAGAGGTTTGCAGCGTATTTATAAATGACTGTTTCCTGTTGACTTTTCACTTTTACGGTCGTCACCACGCCTACATATTTTTCTTGCTGTACAGGTGTAACGTTCATTGCCACAGGTTGCGCATCCTGGTATATATTGAACTGCATGCCGGTGCATACCTGGAAACCGGTTTTCTTTGTCTTCAGTGTGATATAGGCACTGGTATGCTGGATACTGGCGCCTGTTTCTTCCCAGAACTTCTCATCATAATTGGCATCCTGGTTTTTGATGTCGCCATCGATGTAGGCAGTTACCTGCAGATTGCCTTCAAAGTTCAACGGAGTAATACTATACCGGATCGCACCCGTTTCGTCATCTACAATACTACAGAAACGCGTAGCGGTTACCTTTACCTGTTTCCCGCTTTCCAGCGTTGCGGTAAAGGAACGTTGCAGATATCCTTCCTGCATGTTCAGTGTACGGCTGAAATCAGTCACTTTCGCCTTATGCAGGTCCAGTTCTTCTTCCTCTATGCGGATGCCGATACCGATCCAGTTGGCTGCATTCAATACTTTGGCAAAGTACTCCGGATAGCCGTTCTTCCACCAACCAACACGTGTCTTGTCGGGATAATAGACACCGGCAACGTAATTGCCCTGTAATGTTTCGCCGGAATAGGCCTCTTCAAAGTTGGCGCGCTGGCCCATACGCCCATTCCCCAGACTGAATATACTTTCGGATATCTTATTGTAATGTGGTACAAAACCTTCTTCGATGATGTTCCACCCGTCTACTTTTATGTATTGCTTCATGACTCTCCTGAATGGCACCTTTCGCTAAATGCAATCGGCATTGTTTATTTTGAGTATAAGTTGGTCAGTGTTTGCAGATCGATCTGCTCCAGGCTGCTGACTACCAGGTCAGCTTCTCCCAGTACGTCCTTCTCTCCTATGCCGATTACCTTCATACCGGCAGCTTTAGCCGCCTGTACACCTGCAATGGCGTCTTCAAAAACGATACATTTTGCCGGTGATACACCCAGGGCTTCAGCACCTTTCAGGAAGACCTCCGGATCGGGTTTGGAAGCAGAAACAGTATTACCATCTACCAATGCATCAAACAACGGCAGAATACCCACTTTCTCCAGTATAACAGTTGCATTCTTACTGGCGGACCCCAGGGCCGTTTTAATACCGGCAGCCCTCAGATTATCCAGCAATTCTTTTGTTCCCGGCAGTATCTCTTCCGGCGTCATATGATGGATCATGTCAACATACCACTCATTTTTACGGGTAGCGAGCACCTGTTGTTCCTCAGCGGACCTCTCCATACCGCCCCATTCCAGGATCAGTTCGAGCGATTTAATCCTGCTGATTCCTTTTAGCTTCTCATTCTGCGCTTCCGTAAAATTGAACCCCAACTCATTGGCCAGCCTTTTCCAGGCCTTGAAATGATAGACAGCGGTATCTACGATCACCCCATCCAGGTCAAAAATGCATGCTTCAAATACTTGCATATAGTCAGATAAAATCGTTTGAAAAATTGTTACTTGAGCAGTTCCAGCACCTGCGTTGTTTCTGCTGGTATAAGCAGACTGTCTGCAAGCGGATAAGTTTTACCACTGACGATGTCCCTTGCCTGTGTGAAGCCGGTAACTCTTTCCGTAAAACGCGCAGGAGATACAGCGGCCTCCTGCTCATTTGGATTGAGCACGATCATCACGGTCTTATCGCCATTGTAGCGGAAGTAAGTGTAGATATTATCCTGCGGCACATACTGCATCAGTTTACCTGTTTGTAACACCGGGTTATTCTTCCTGTAGTTGGCTAATGCGCTGACATAATTGAACAGCTCATTTTCTTCTGTATTACGGCCTCCGGCAGTGAATTTATTCTGTGCATCTCCTGTCCATCCACCTTTGAAGTCTTCACGTACAAGTCCATCGGGAGCACTGAAGTTCTTCATACCGATCTCCGCGCCATAGTATAATTGCGGGATACCACGGGTAGTAAGCAACCAGGCAAGTGCTGCTTTGTATTTGTTCTTATTTTCCTTTACTACCGAATAGAAGCGGCTCAGGTCATGGTTGTCCAGGAATACAACGTTACGCATCGGGTCCTGGTATTGATAATCCTGGATCAGGGTCGCATAGAGTTTTACGACGCCATCATCCCATCCTGGTTTTTCATTGAGCGCAGCTGAGATAGCCCAGAGACTCTGGAAATCGGTGGTGCCAGGAAGGTTTGTATCAAACCCTCTATTAACCGTATTTCCCTGCGTAAAGAAGACCTGTTCAGGGCCGCTGTGTACCCAGACCTCTCCGAAGAAAGTAAAACCGGGATAGGCCGCTTTAATAGCTTTGCCCCACTCCGACATGAAGTCTGCATCGTTATAAGGGTAAGTATCAAGGCGAAAGGCATCTACCCCGGCGTATTCAATCCACCAGATATGACTTTGTGTAAAATACCTGCGTACATATGGATTTTTCTGGTCCATATCAGGCATGTGCAGATCAAACCAGCCATCGGTCATGATCTTCTGATCAGATGGTGCTGCGTAGGGGTCCATTAAAGGAGCCGCGCGGAAGCTGGAGCGGGTGAAAGCAGGCCATTGATGTACCCAGTTTTTCATGGGGAGGTCCTTCATCGTCCAGTGCTGACTGCCAATATGATTATGTACCAGGTCCTGCACGAGTTTCATGCCTCTTTTATGCAGACTATCAGCCAGCACCTTATACAGTTCGTTCGACCCAAAGCGCGGATCAATGCGGTAGTTCTCCGTTGCTGCATAACCATGGTAAGAAGCGGATGGCTGATCGTTGGTCACCAACGGCGTCATCCATAATGCTGTTACCCCCATTTGCTGCAGATACCCCAGGTGATCAATGATACCTTGTATATCGCCGCCATGGCGTTTATACATGGAATCTCTGTTCAGCGAAGTTTCCTGCATTTCTTTGATAACGTCATTGTTCTTGTCACCGTTTGCGAAACGGTCCGGCATGATCAGGTATACAAAGTCGCTGCTATTCACGCCCTGCGCTTTGATACCACCTTCTCTTTTCTTTAGCTCATAGGTGTATATAATGTCTTTCTGTCCTTTCTGCTTAAACTTAATAGGGAACGTTCCCGGAGCAGCCGAAGACGTGATATTGAGATCGACAAACAAGTAATTAGGATTCTCTACTTTATGTACTTCCTGTAAGGTGATACCCGGATAGCTGAGGGAAACTTCCTTTTCAGCGATCCTGTCTCCATGAATGATCAGTTGCAGGAAGGGTTCCTGCATACCCGTCCACCAGAAGGCAGGTTCTACCCTCTCCAGTTTAGGCAGTTGTGCCAGTGATATCGAAACAGTAGTGAATGCCAGGATAGCGGTCAATAACAATCTTCTCGTCTGTAACATGCTTAATAATCTATGGTTTTAGGAGCTGCAGCCCGGTTTTAAAAACAGGCTGCAGCTGATATCATTCCTTATTGTACGCTCAATGTATAAATGTAGTTGCCAGGATTGCCCAGGTCCATCGTAATGGTATAAGTTCCGGCAGTAGTGATATTGATCACGCCAGCAGCACCAGCGCTCAGTACGCCGTTATTATCATCGTCACTCAGACTGATCGTGTTGGCATTGTTTGCTCTGAAGTAGAAGCTACCCGCAGTCAGTGTAGTGGTAACGCTCCATTTCTTTGTTGTTGCGTTAAAGGTCATTGCCTTATCGGCGCCGCCTACAGCGCTACCGGTAATACTCCAGTTTGTACGGCTGATCGTCCAGCTCAATGCATTCAGATCAGCTGTCAGTCTGTAATAACCTGCTTCCGCAGCTTTCATGTTCCCCCCACTGGTTGACAGCGCTCCTGCACCACCATCACCATAACTCAGGTCCCAGTTTTTTGCAGGAGCGACTTTGAATTCTGTATTGGCATCCGGGAAATTCAGGTACCCTTCATATTTTTTATCGTTATTTATTGATGCCAGCACACCCAGACCGTCGTTATCAAATGACCATCCCTGGTAGCCACCCGGTACATAGATCGCCGGATAGATCTTTGGTACATAGTAAGGTGTTACTGTCAGCAGTACGCTATCAGAGTATACCTTATCTCCTATTGTATCTACGGCTGCTTTTACACGGATCACCAGCTGGTGTTCACGACCGGCAGCCAGCCCCATATTATTGATCGCCTGATTCAGTTGCCCAACGGTGAAGGTTTTAGTCAAACCGTTACTAGCGCTGAATATCTCTGAAGCGTTCCTGAAACCATTTCCTTTTTCAGCCACTTCAAGCGCATAATTCACTACGGCTCTGTATCCCCAGTCCTGAGAAGCGGTCCATGAATAGGTTACCGCATTTTCTGAAGCTTTATCCGCAGAAAAAACGAAGTCTGTCGCCGTCGCAGAAAAGGTAGGCGTTGTACCTGTCTTCACCTGTGTGAAGCTGTCCTGCTTTTCGCAAGAGGCGAGCGTCAACACACATAAACTTCCTGCAATAATTTTATTCAACCAGGCATTCATGATGCAAGTATTTTGTTATTGTGGTTAAATGCTGTTCTTAAATTAATAACCGTCGTTCTGTTTCAGGTTTGGATTGGCCACCCTTGCAGTCGTTGGTATCGGATATACCGTACGGAAATCACCTACTGCCGCTCCTGCTGCTACACCGCCTTTGAACGGCCATAGGTAGGAAGCACCCGTGAACAGTCCGTAGCGGATCAGGTCAGTTCTGCGGTGTCCTTCCCAATACAACTCACGGCCTCTTTCATCCAGGATGAATCTCAGGTTCAGCTGAGCAGCGGTGATATTACCGGAAGTATTGCCATATGCACGCTGACGGAGATCATTGATATAAGTCACGGCCTGGCTGGTGGAACCACCTGTACCACCACGTAATACGGCTTCTGCATAGGTCAGGTGCATTTCTGCCAGACGCATGAGCGGGAAGTCAGTATCTACGAAGGTAGAGTTGGAACCATCTGTATTTTTGGAAGTCTTATTAGACCATTTTGTGATCGCATAACCATCGGTGAAAGTACCCAGGTCCGCTATCTCACGGTTCTGACCAGCAGTATAGAACATGGCGCGTTTGTCGGTTGCGCCGGTGATATCGCTGAACAGCGCTACGAATGCACTGGTGGTACGTAAACCGCCCCAGCCACTGTTCACCCCAAATTCAGCCGCATTCATGCTACCGCCTACAGCTGCATGTATCAGATAAGTAGTACCTCCGTAAGTCTGTGTACGCGCGCCGTCAAAGTTGGCGGTGAGCATCAGTTCTGATTCGGAAGTCACGTTGTTATCTGCCTTGAACATATTAGCGTAGCTGTTCGCCAGTGTGTAACCGGAGTTGATCACTTTACTGCTATAGTTCACCGCATCGGTATAACGGGCAGTACCTGTATACACTTCAGCGTTCAGGTATAATTTTGCCAGCAAGCCCCATACACAGGCTTTATCAGCGCGGCCATATTCATTTGCACGGGCATTGACCATTTCGCCTTCTATTGCCAGCAATTCACGTTCTATATAGGAGAACAGGTCGGTACGGGAAATTTGGTTGGGATAATAATAGGCCACTTCATTACTATCCGTCACAAATGGTACGCTACCAAAGAGGTCCATTGCGTGATAGTAGCTCAGCGCACGCAGGAAGCGGGCTTCTGCACGGAAGGTATGAGCCGTTTCACGGTCTTTTTCAGCGATACCGTTGCTGCTGAGTTTATCATCGCTGGTTTGTCTGATGAACTCATTACACTGTGCGATCTGATAGAACAGACGGGCAAACATTGCATTGATGAAGTTATCATCAGGCGTCCAGTCCATCTGGTGGAAGTCCTGTAATGTTCCATCATTCCACCCGATCACTGCTTCATCGGTAGGTAGTTCCTGCATCTGATAATATCCGCGGATATAGCTGGAGGTACCTTCATCGATACCGCTGATATCAGGGCTACCAGTAGGACCTACCTGTCCCGTAACAGAGAAACCACCATATAATTTAGCCAGGATGGCTTTGTAATTGGAAAAGTCTTTATACACGCTGGCTGATGTGGCCTCTGTGATCGGCGTACGATCCAGATCTTTGGTACAGGAAGTCAGTCCCCATGCCATCGCGCCTGCCAGTACTACCTGATATATGAATTTCTTAGTCATAACGTTTCCTGTTTGTTAATTAAAAATCAAGGTTAACACCTAAAGAATATACACGCGGACGAGGATAGAACTTATCATCTATACCACTGAATACCTCAGGGTCCTGACCGCTGTATTTGGTGATCACGAATACGTTCTGCACGTTGAAGTTGGCGCGTAAACCTACTTTCTTATTGATCACTCTTCCGAAGTCGTAACCCAGGTTCAGGTAATCCATACGAAGGAATGAACCGTTCTCTACGTAGTAGTCAGACCAGTACTGTGTGTTCCTGAATTTAGTTTTCAGCACGCTGGTGGACAGGTTTGCCAGGTAGTTACTGTTCTGGAATGTTTTGTAGGAACCGTTGTTGGATGCCTGGTTATTGTAGATGTAGTTACCAATGTTACTACGCATACTGAAACCGAGGGTCCATTTCTTATAGTTGAAGCTTGAATTAAAGTTCAGGTATACCACCGGATTGGATGATTTGTAGCGGTATTTATCATCTGCATCCACCACGCCATCGCCGTTGGTATCTTCATACAGGCCTTCGATCGGATTGCCTGCTTTATCATAAATCTGTTTGTATACGTAGAAGGAGTTGATCTGGTGTCCGGCGGTATTGATCTGGACCGTGTTACCGGTACCACCGCTGATGCCACCTGTTGCGATACCGACAGAAGTATCTGTCTGTGCTTTGGAGAGCGACAGGATCTTGTTCTTGTTATAGGTCACATTGAAACCGGCGTCCCAACGGAAGTCTTTTGTTTCTATTGGTGTAGCATTGATGATGAACTCTACGCCTCTGTTCTCCAGACTACCGATGTTTGTATACAGGGTGTTGGTCAGGTTAGTACCGGTAGGAGCAGTTACATCTGCCAGCAGGTCGGTGGTTTTCTTGTAGTAGAAGTCTACGCTACCAGTGATCTTATTATCGAGGAAGCCATAGTCTACTGCCACGTTGTAAGTAGCTGTCTGTTCCCATTTGATGTTCTGGTCATAACCGGCAGCACGCAGCGTTTTGTAGAACACATCGCCAAGCTGGTAGGAAGAGTTTGCGTCACCATAAGTATAGCGGGACAGCGCTGCGTATTCTTTACCCACACCAATGTTTTCCTGACCGGTCACACCGTAACCGAGTCTGAGTTTCAGGTCGGATAAAGTCTTTGAATTTTTCAGGAAAGCTTCTTCTTTCAGTTTCCAGGCGAATGCTACTGATGGGAAGTTACCCCAGTGCTGACGGAAGCGGGAAGTACCGTCACGACGCATGGTGAAAGTCAGGAGATATTTGTCATTGAAAGTATAGTTCAAACGACCGAAGAAAGATACCAGTGTATGCTGAGCTTCGCTGTAGTTACCCGCAGCGGTGGTCGTATCGCCTGATTCATCCAGGGTAGGATAACCCGGAGTAGCGGTAATGAAGTCCTGGTAGGAATAACCACCCATTACATCGATACGGCTTTTAATACCTTTCAGGTCTTTTACATAGTTCAGGTAAAAATCAAACAGTTTGTTCTTCATTTCCTGAGAGTAATGCTTGTAGGAGCCGCCGGTACCATTGTAATAAGCCAGTGCTGCATACTTCGGGATGTTTGTATTACCATCTCCTTTCTGATAGTCGTAACCCAGGTTCAGGTTAGCACGCAGTTCGGGAAGGAAATGGAATTTATAGTCAAACTGGATATTACCAATGCTCCTTTTTACCTGGGATTTATCCATTTTCTGTTCCAGCATTGCAGCCGGGTTTTTGGTAGCGAGGTCGTACAGTTTGCCATTGTACAGCCATTCGTAGTAACCACCAAAATCATTGCTGTTGCCGGAGCGAAGCGGTTTGGTCGGATCGTAGGCGATAGCTGCATTGATGGCGCCCTGGTCAGCAAAGCGGTAGTCAGCGATAGAACCTTTTACGTTCATGTTGATTTTCAGGTGATCATCAAATAAGCTTGGAGAGAGGTTAATGGAAGCTGAATTTCTTTCCAGGTTGGATGTTTTCAGAATACCGTCCTGGTTCAGGTAACCTACAGAAATGCGGTAAGGCAGTTTCTTCCAGGAACCGCTGAGGGCCAGGTTGTTATCAGTGCTGAAAGCGGACTGGTAAACCTGTTTCTGCCAGTCAGTATTATCAGTGCCCAGCAGTGCGATCTGCGCAGCAGTACCGTTCTGTCTTACGACATCGGAGAACTGGCTGGCATTCAGTACCGGAGAGAAGCTGGTCACCTTGGAAATAGCGTTCGTTGAGCTGAAGGAAACGTGGAGTTGATCCCCCAGGCGTCCTTTTTTAGTGGTAATGATAATGACACCGTTAGAGGCACGGGAACCGTAGATAGCGGTTGCAGATGCATCTTTCAGTACGTTAAATGACTCAATATCATTCGGGTTGATCAGGGCGAGCGCATTAGAGGCGCCGCTGATATTATTATTGTCAACAGGGACCCCATCGATGATGATCAGCGGGTCGTTAGTAGCGTTCAGGGAAGCACCACCACGTACGCGGATCGTACTACCAGCGCCAGGCGCACCACCATTGGAAGTGATCTGCACCCCAGGTACTTTACCGGTGATCAGCTGATCTGCAGAGCTGATAGGCCCTTTGTTAAAGTCTTTGGAAGAAACGACAGCGATCGCACCTGTCAGGTCACTCTTTTTCTGTGTACCGTAACCTACTACTACTATTTCATTCAGACCTTTGGTGTCAGCTTTCAGCTGGAAAGTGATCGACTCTGTGCTGTTGCCTGCATTGACAGGCATTTCGAATGTTTCATACCCCATGATACGGGCTACTACTACGATGTTTCCCGGAGTAATGCCTGTGATGGTGAATTTACCTTCCGCATCGGCTGTAGCGTTCTTACTGGTACCTTTGATGAAGACGGTGGCGCCTGGAATTGGCTGTCCTGCGTCGTCTGTCACCTTCCCACTAATACTGCCGGATTGCGCATAGGTAAACAGAGAGATCAACACAAAGCACAGCAGTAATGCATACCGGGCAAAGCGTGTTTTTTTCATTTAACGTTGATTAATAGTTTCACAATAAGTTCACTGCAGGTACTTTTTGAGCAAAAAGCCCCCCTTTCGAATCCTTTCGAATTCAATTGCCTTTAGTTTGTTTTTGTTATAAATCGTGGAAACCAGAGACTGATTTTTCTGTCTTCCGGTGATCTGAATGCTGTAAAGCTTTAAGTAGGATTCATTTTAGTTACGTTTTTCTATTTCCGGGAACGTTCCCGGAGTGTGGAACATGTTGCTAAAGTATACCTTTTTATGAAAACTGTAACATTTTGAAATACTTTTTTTAAAAAAAAAGTTAAAAATCAGTGGGGAAATAGTGTAGAAAATCGACCTAACAATCAATTAGATCATTGGTTACCAGCAGATTGAAGAATATTTAGGGCAAGATTATCTAGTGACGGACTTTCGTTTTGTTTCTTTTTAATTATCCCTTCCCTCCTATAGTGGTTTTTACACCGGTACTGGAAGTCCTGGGAATCAGTTTTGAACTCAGCACAAGGTGTTCAGTAACAGGCGCATCGCTTTCCAGTGCCCTGAAAAGAAGCGCTGCAGCATTCGTTCCCAGGTCAAAAGCTGGCTGTGTGATGGTAGATAATGCTGGATTCAGCAGGGAAGCGATCTCCAGACTGGAAAAGCTGACAATTTTGATATCTTCCGGAATACGGATACCGAGATTATGGCAAACGTAATAGCTGGAAATAGCCAGACGTTCTACAGAAGCCAGAATACCGTCCGGCTGCTGTTCATTTAATGCTTTTGAGAGAATATCGAAGTTCTCATCATAGTCGTTGGAGCAATCTATAACGAGGTGGGTGTTATATGGAATACCGGCATCTTTCAATGCGTCGTGATAGCCCTGCATACGAACGTTACCGATGGACAGGCTCTTATTCACCACAAGGAACGCGATCTTCTTACAGCCTACCTCAATCAGGTGACGCGTAGCTGCAAAACTGCTCTTATAGTCATCCGTAGTGACTTTCGGCACATTGATATCATCGTATACCCTATCAAAAAACACGAGCGGAATATGTTTATTCCCCAGACGGTTCAGATACTGGTGATCATTAGCCTCACCAGATGCAGACATGATGATCCCGTCGACCCGGCCGTTATAAAGTTTGTCGATAAATGCTACTTCTTTCTGGTATTCATCATCTGTCACATAGATCAATGTATGGTAGCCTTTGTCTCTGGCTACGCGCTCAATACCATGTATGGCCTGGGAAAAAAAGTTATTGGCCAGTTCCGGAACGATGATGGCAATTGTCTTGCTTTTCTTCTCCCGCAGGTTACTGGCGTGGTGATTTGGCTGGTAGTTGAACTCCTTCGCCATGGATAAGATCCTGGCTTTTGTTTCGGGATTGATGTCGCTGTTGCCCCTGAATGCCCTGGAAACCGTGGAAGTAGACAAATTAAGTTTTTCAGCCAACCTTTTAATATCAACGCGATCCATTGCTAAAGTTGTTTAAATAGGCTCAGCGACCAAATTAGAAAAAATAGCTGAGAAAGCAGGAAACTAATAATTCATGTTGCTCGTATATTATATATTTAATATAAAATAATTAATCATTTTAATATTTTTGCACATAGATAATTTTAGCCAGCAGCATTCCTATACCGAAACACCTCGACATTTTTCCCTCAGAACTGCTGATTGATGAGAAGTACGTGCCCCTGTGTTGAATACCAGCGGCTTATAGGCTTCCGGTGAACATACCATAAACGAGAAAACGTAATATATCTGGTTGCGCGGGCAACCTATTCCCTAACCTATGCATTACACAATGATTAGGCTTTTATTTACATTCCTATTAGTGGCTTTTTTAAGTCCGCTGGCCATTGCACAGACCTGCAACAAAGATCTGGCATTAGGCAAAGCAGTTACCTCCTCCTCTGTTACCGCAGGCAACCTTCCTACAAGGGCTACCGATGGCGATCCCACTTCCCGCTGGGAAAGTGCATGGAATAACAACGAGTGGATCATGGTGGACCTTGGGCAAAGCTATCCCATTTGTACCATTACGCTGAACTGGCAGGTACTGGCCACCGGTTACACGGTAGAAGTATCGCCGGACGGAACGGCGTGGACAAACCTTGTCACTGAGACCGCCAACACAGGGCTTAACAAGACCTACAGCGTATCGGCCAACGGACGTTATGTGCGTATGACAGGTCTTACGAGGGGTTCTGCCTATGGTTTTTCTCTCTATGATTTCATAGTGATCGGTACAGAACCAATCAGTTATTGCTCCAGTACGAACGTAGCCCAGCTACGTCCTGTGACGGTATCTTCTGTCGCAAACGGTAATACCGGCAACTTCGCAGTGGACAATAACATGGGGACCCGCTGGGAAAGTGCGCACAGCGACAACCAGTATATGTATGTGGACCTGGGCGCCAACTATGATCTTTGCCGCGTGGTACTGAACTGGGAAGCAGCGTATGGCAGGGATTATAATATTGACATCTCAACCAACGGAAGCAGCTGGACCACGGTGAAAAGTGTTACCGGCAACTACATGAGGGACAATACTATTTCCATCAGTGGAAATGCCAGGTATGTACGTATGAACGGGTTTACCCGCGGAAGCACCTATGGTTTCTCACTCTGGGAATTTTCGGTATACGCTTTATTACCGGCTGTCAATGTCACCAAACTATCTGATCCGGCGGAGCCAGGAACAGGTGGTGTCTTCAGGTTCAGTTTGCCTACAGGTATTACTTTCACAGAAGATATCACTGTTAACTATACAACATCCGGTACGGCAATAAGCGGTACAGACTACACAGCACTATCCGGTTCTGTGGTGATCCCTGCAGGGCAGGCAGGCGTCAATGTTCCGCTTTCCGTCATCGATGATCAGGTCATTGAAGGAAATGAAACTGTGATAGCGACCATTACCAATGCCACATCTGCCACGCATCCGGGTTTCCCTGTCAGTGCTACCAATCCAAGTGCTACAATGACGATCAGCGATAATGATAACATTGCAGCTAATAAGATCGTAAGAATTAATGCTGGCGCCAATAGTGCGGAACCCAGCACCAATGGCGCTTACGTAATCAGTCTGCCGGTAGGTATCACCTCCGCGGAGAATATCACTGTCAGCTATACGACCGGTGGGACCGCCACTGCGGGTGCAGACTACAATCTGCCTGCTACTTTCACCCTTCCCGCAGGGCAGAATAATGCAGTGCTTACGCTGACCGTTACGGACGATCAGATCATCGAGAACACAGAGTCAGCAGTTGTCACCATCACCGGTGGTACTGCTGCTACGCTTGGCACATTTACCGCAAGTACAGGCAGTGCCACCGCTTCTTTGAATATTACAGACGATGATAACACCAGCGCCAAAAAAATTATACGGATCGCTACCACTGCCCATGCGGCCGAACCGTCAACCAATGGCAGATTCAGAATTTATCTGCCAACGGGTATCACTGTTTCTGAAGACGTCACCATCAACGCCAACGTCACCGGAAGCGCAACGTCGGGTACAGACTATGTTGCGCTGGGCTCCGTATTCGTTATTCCGGCTGGTCAAAACTCAGTTATAACGCCGGTGCAGGTGATCGATGACAATAACATCGAAAGTACAGAAACGGTAACAGTGACACCAACTGCTGCATCCAGTGCATCGTTTGGCAGCTTCCCGATCGTCTTTGGTGCAACGGCTAACATTAATATCACAGATGATGATGACGTAGCGGCTAACAGAAGACTGAGCGTAACCAAAACCAGTGACGCGGTAGAAGGTACCAGTAATGGAAACTTCAGGATCAGTCTTCCGGCGGGCGTTACGTACCCGGCTGATATTACGGTGAACTATACTATCAGCGGCACTGCTGCTGCTGGTACAAATTATACGACTATTCCTGCTACTGCCACCATTCCTTCTGGACAAAATGGTGTGGATGTAGCTGTAACTGCGCAGCCGTATAATAACAATATCATTGAAAATGATAAGACGGTGGTAATGACACTGACTGGCGGCACCGCTCCTTCTTTCAGTGCGTTCACACCTGATCCTGCCAATACTACCGCTACTGTTATCATTGCTGATGATGACAGTAATGCCACGAACAAAAGACTTTCCGTCTATAACACAGGTGCGGCAGCGGAACCTTCTACAAATGGATCTTTCCAGATAAGACTGCCTGGTTCATTGACTGCATCCGAAGATATCACTGTTACTTATACGGTCACGCCTTCCGGCAGTGTGGGAACTACTCCTGCTACGCCTGGTACTGACTTTAATAACCTGACAGGTACGGCTGTTATTCCCGCAGGACAAAACGCGGTCACCATTACCTATTCCCCTATCGATGACCAGATCATTGAAACGACAGAGGAATTCACGGTGCAGGTTTCAGGTGGTACAAGCACTTCCTCAGGTGTATTTGGCGTTGACGTGGCAAATGCTGTAATGGCTATTAACGACAATGATAATACACTGACCAATAAACAATTTACCATCTTTATTTCAGGCGCCGCTACTGAACCATCCACAAACGGTTCAGTCACCTTCAGACTACTCCCTGGTTATACCGTTTCACAGGATGTGACCTTTAACTTTAACGTTAGTGGCAGCGCTACTCCTAATGTCGACTATACAGACATCGGTACTACCGTTGTCTTACCTGCAGGACAAAACAGTGTCGTGCTTTCCGTACCGGTGATAGATGATAACATCATTGAAAACGTGGAATTTGTAGATGTTGCTCCAACCACAGGAGCATCTGCCGATATCACCGGATTTGGCGCCGGCGGTTTCCTGTCAGTATCTGTGAATGATAATGATAATACACCTGCTAACAGAGAGATCAGTATCACTCCTGCAAATGATGGTTCCGAACCAGGTACAGACGCCGCGTTTACAATCAGTCTGCCACCGGGCATCACATCTGCTGTCCCAATAACCGTGGACTTCTCTGTGTCCGGCACAGCTACTGCCGGCGCTGACTATACAGCGCTAGGTACTTCTACCATCATCCCCGCTGATCAGAACAGCACAACATTGACTGTCCCGGTACTGGACGACCAGACTATCGAGGGTACCGAAACGGTGATTGCTACTGTAACAGGTGGCTCAGCTACAACACTGGGCGCATACACGCCAAGCACTACTAATGGAACCGCGACCGTGAATATCGCAGATGATGATAATACACCTGCCAACAGGGTGATCAGCATCGTCAATGCAAACAATGGCAACGAGCCTTCCACCAATGGCGCATTTACTGTCAGTCTGCCGACAGGTGTTACACTGACCGAAGACGTAACTGTCAACTTCTCTGTAGCCGGCACTGCGACACCAGGCAATGACTATACAGCACTGGGTACTTCTATCATCATTCCCGCAGGACAAAACAGCGTAACACTATCTGTTCCCGTGCTGGATGACCAGCTCATAGAAGCTACTGAAACAGTTATTGTTACCATCACCGGTGGCGCTGCGACAACAGCGGGTACGTTTACAGCTGGTACCAGCAATGTTGCAACTGTTGATATTACTGACAACGATAACACGCCTGCGAACAAAACGATCAGTATCACTACTGCGAACGATGGTTCTGAGCCAACCAGCAATGGTGCATTTACTGTGAGTCTGCCGACAGGCGTCACAAATACAAAAGACATAACTGTCAACTTCACGGTAGCAGGTACCGCAACGGCAGGTACTGACTATACTGCCATTGGTACTTCCGTAACGATCCTTGCCGGACAAAACAGCGCGTCACTCGTTGTTCCGGTACTGGATGACCAGCTTATCGAGGGTACTGAAACAGTGATTGTGACAATAACAGGTGGTACGGCTACTACAGCAGGCGCATTTACTGCCAGCACAACGAATGCCACCGCTACTGTCAATATCAGCGATGATGACAATACTGCGGCTAATAAAATCATCAGTATCACTACTGCTAATAATGGCGATGAGCCTTCCAATAACGGCGCCTTCACTATCAGTCTGCCGACTGGCATTACTGTGAACGAAGACGTCACTGTTAACTTTACAGTGACTGGTACCGCTACTGCGGGTACTGACTACAC
>Ga0209257_1000961_pt1 | contig 39588 bp, 38 predicted proteins | sample AraplaCvi_mCL_r2_FD_184277 | JGI IMG/M metagenome (GOLD analysis project Ga0209257, IMG submission 184277) | Arabidopsis root microbial communities from North Carolina, USA - plate scrape MF_Cvi_mCL_r2 (SPAdes) (version 2) | ecosystem: Host-associated > Plants > Roots > Endosphere | place: USA...
TGGTCCGCTCGGTCAGGCGGCCGAAACGAATGGACCGGACGCCGACGATTGTTCGATGAGAAGCGAGTGGTGATCCCAGATGGATTCGAACCATCGGCCTCAGGATTAGGAATCCTGCGCTCTTTTTTGAGTAGGTCTCCCCATACCGAAGCGTACCTGTTTGGCACCGCGTTGTAAGTTGGGCAGCATGGCCATATTTGGCCTTGCTGTTCCCAAGCAAACGCTACGAGTGGATGGCCCAGTCAAGGCTTTAAGCGACGTAGGAGCGTGCCTTTACGGGGTCAGCCGGGAGTGGCAGACAAACAGAGCATCCGCCGGAGGCGGATTCCGGTTCTCTAATCGAAGCTCTTACGGAGCAAGCTGTTTATTCGGACTGCATTCCGGAGAGCACAGTGCCACGCGCATCGCGATGCCCGCTAGTCAGGCCTCCGTCTGTCAAGCGGTAGTGCACCGAGAGGTAAAGGTAAATCACTTGGCCAATAGCCAAGATTAGTTGGTACGAAATTATCGCTCGCCCAAAGTGTTTTCGCGACAAACTGGACGGGGTTTCTGGCTTTTAATCCGAAACCGGCTTCAGTAATCCTTAAAAGTACCTTGTGTCGATCAAGAGGCTGGGCTTCCTGAATCATAAATTCTCGGGCTAGGCGAGTTACCATTTGATATGCCGGTTCTTTTTTTGAGCCGGTCGAAATTTGAGCCTCTTCCGCATTACCTTTTCTGCGAACTAACGTTTCCAGGGAGCGTACGATTTCTTCCTTTTGCGCCGCCTCATCGACAAGCTGAGCGATAGTCGCGCGTGTTTTTTTTAAATCGGCTTTGATTGATTTAATCGCTGAAACAAGCTCGCAGCTATCTAATCCGGCAATAGTAGTTCCAGTCACGTACAGCTCCACGAGCCCGGTTAGCCACAGAATCTCGTGCGATATATCAGCTTAATAGGCAAAATGACAGTGCGAGGTGCGGTTTTCGCTCTCGCGGTTTGTTGCAGCCTTTAGGATGATTTCAGCGATCCGGTCTCAGTCGATTTCCCGTAAAGCCTTCTCCAAGTTCGTATTTTCGAGTGTGGAGCTGGCCTCGGTCTTCGTGATTATCAGAAGACTGCTGTAGTAGGAAGTTGCCCGCAAGGAAATTGATTGAAAAACTGCCGTTGAAAGGAAGTGGCGTAAAAATAAATCCGAGAAGAATTAATGGCAATTTCCTTGCGGTAATTTTGTATTACAAAAAAAGGGAACTGTAGGGTTGAACGACTTCGAGCGATGTACTAGCGTCCCGTCGATTCTGTTCCTCCGATACAACGATGGACCAGAAAAAAGTTGGGCGGCTGCGCTGGAACGCAAACCGCCCGATATCAGTCGTCCGCCTGCAATTGGGGAAACTAATATGCCTTCTTAGTTACCATCTTCTCCAAATCCATACAACGGCTACGCCAAGCACAATGAAGCTATGGCTCTTTTTGGCTGCTCTATGAAGGGAAGCTGCCTCTATGTGCGTGGCCCCTGATAATTCCGTTTGAATGCCAGCCACGATGTTGGTTGCCCCGTGGGCCAACAAATGACTGCCCATTTGGAGTTTAGAATGTTTCCCAACGAAATACTCGTCGGGCCTGGCTCGAACATGCAGCGCAGGGTCTCCTCGGCTGTGCTGTTGCCGTCCCGTTGTTCCAAAAACGTAACGATATCGGTCGCTCGGTTGTCAGATGTCATCAGGGGATTAGGGGCGTCGGCTAGTTCGGACCTCCGCCTTATAGGATCGCCGAATGTACATGAGCCACTCCCGGGTCTGCTGCATTCCATAGGGTGCTTCGACAGGAGCATGAGATGAGAGCCCGGGCTGATGCGTTGCAGCACGTAGCTATGCACTACTCGGTGCGGAAGGAAGATCATCGAATGTTCGGCGGTGAGACCTCGGTGCTTTACCTTAAGGCAAGGGATGGAAGTTGGTCTGGCTACGAGCCGCTTGTTGATTTCAGTCATGCCCATTCGCGGCTTAGTGATGCGACCAGAAGGAAATCTGTACGCGGCTTCGCTCGCCTCTACGACTATTCCATTCAAACCGAAGCAAGCTATGTGGCTCGTTTTGGCTATGAGTGGCCGATCCGATGGAGGGTGATATTGCAGGAATTTTGCAATGCGCTCCGTCGTGGCACAATCAATTCAGACTTCTCCGATCCAACTGGTTTGTACTGGCCGCCAACCTCCAATGAAGCGCTTCTGTCAGACTTGGGGACGGGACTGGACAAATTCTTCGACTGGATGGCCGATCAAGATAGATTTCAGGAAATCATCGATGTCCTCCCGTTTTTTGCGCGGATCAATCTGGGGACATTTGGGGAGGCTTACCGCTCAGCGACGGTGAAACGCTATAGATTTCTTGCGCATCTCCAGCCTCAATCTCGCCCTGGACATAGTCGCTCCGCAATGGGGACGGCGATTTTCAAATGCCCTGCCGGTCAGAACAACAAAGACTCTGAGAAGAACGCCGTCCCCTTAGCGCCCATTCACGCGTTCCCCAGCGAATATCTCGTCGATTTTATCGATCATGGATTTGAGCGGAAGGCGAGGGCTAACGACCTTCTGGAGAGCGTCGACTACACAGGTCGTATGTATGCCCTGATCGCACTTGGAGGCCTGCGGGGTAGCGAGAGCCTCCATATGTGGGTTAATGATCTGCAAGTCGTAGATGGTTCGATAAAGGGATTTCTCCGCCACCCCGAAAAGTTTGTCGAGAGTTGCGGTTCAACTAGAGAGCAGCTTCTTCTGCAACGTTATCGTCTTCGTCCAAGGACAATGCTTATCGGCTGCGAGAAGGTGGGATTCAAAAACCCACGGCTGAATCCCCAACACTGGTCATTGATCCACTGGTTAGATTTCGATGGCTTCCAGGACTACTTCGTCGAGCAGCTGGAATTTTACGTCGGTGTCTACCGAAGGACGCTTATGGAGCGCCGTCGAAAGGCAGGGCTCGGTGACCATCCCTATTTGCTAGTGAGTAGTTACCACTGCCCGTCCAGGGGGCGCTTTGTAGGTGACCCGATCACTGCGTCCGCAATGGCAGAACGATGGAAGCGGGCCATCGAGGGCCCTGCTGTCGGGTTGAAATATGGAAAGGAACTGGGCACGACTCGGCATGCTGTGAGGCACCTAATTGGACAGACGGCCGATGCACTCGGAACACCTATCCACGATATCGCGAGAATTCTGCATCACCGCTCGATTTTCAGTTCCCTCATTTACGTCGCTCGTTCGGACGAAGACGCTCATGAGGCATTCGAAGAGAACAAAAAGAGGCGACCCGAAGTATTAGCGCGGTTGGGATCGCTTAAGCGAGCGAGCGCCATTGATGGCTAAGAAAGTCAAATTCAACGGCGGCCGCGACCTAGAAATCGAGGAATGCGACGTAGATGACCTAGCGGTCGCTGTGTTTGAGGAATTATTGTCTGTAGATAATAACGAACGGCGGCGGCTCGCGCAGTATCCGAATGCAGAACGACTTCGCGTAATAAATGAAAAGACATCTTTTCTTGTTGAGCTTAACTGTCGGGGGGTGTTGAGGCTCCCGGTTCAAGCGTTTGGATATGGCCCTAACACTCTCCCAGAATGTGTTGTCAACGTAATTGTTGAAGCGTCTCCGCTTGCGAGGTCGCTCATGACCACGCTCTCTGCATACAATATTCCATCTCAGATCGTCGACCAAATAAAGAACCCGCACGCTCGTAAGTGGTATTCTGTCGCATACCTTCGATTGATCGCTGGGTTCGCCATGTCAATAACGGGTGTAGAAGACTGGGGCCATTTAGACGAGGCCACGATCTTCGAATTGTTGAGCACTTATACGGTCCCTGGTGGGCGTAGTTTCCGCCGGAGGGACCTCTGGGGCACGCGGTTCGATACCGCGGGGCGATTTCTACGTGAGATTGCCCGCGCATTTGGGCAAATCGCGGATAGTTCTAGAATTAGTGATCTCTACCGCGCCGGTAGGCAGGTGCTTCCCGGCTCAACGAATTATAGTGACTTAGCTTCGTCAAAATTTAACAACCCGCCAGCACATCTTGGTGGCTGGTTGAGCTTATATCATGAATGGCGAAAAAGCACGAAAGCCGTCTCGAAAGCACCCAAATACGCGATGGGGAGGCTGCTTCTATGGTTGGACACCGACTTCAGCCACTCCCAAGTAGAGGACCCAAAGAAATTTTTAGCGAAAAAAAGAAAAGGAAAATTCTCAGACTTTATCGCAAGAATTCGCGCTGAGCAAAAATATGATCAATATAGCACTTCCATCAAAAACGAGCTTGGTGAGCTTCAACGTTTTTCGGATTTCATTGCGGAATACACAGGATTATTTGACGGCGGTTCGAGAATATTTCCGCTAATCACGCGCGGTGAGGTTGAGAATTATGCTTATGGGTTGGGAAAGAGTGGGAAAGTAAACGACTCAGGAGAAGGATCGTCTAATCCACTCCCCCCGATCCTGTACGCTTTGTTTCAAGAGTTACTTCAGGAAGGGCAGAATGGCTGGCCGGGGCAGCATAGACTTTGTCGTTTCTTTCAGGATGGACAGGAGCGATACTGTCCCGTGCTTCCGGGGCTTTTCCTACTTTCATTTGAGCTGCCGGGCCGGTTTGGACAATTGATCAATTTAGACAGCGGCGAAGGAGATTTACTGCGGTTTAACGGCAAAACTCTTCGGTGGGGGAATAATCCATCCCGCCATGCCGGGTACTGGTCGGAGCACGGTGTGAAAGAGCCGCGCGGATATGCACGCAAGACCAGGAACCCCGATATCACTGGCTTCTATTTCAACATAAATAAAACTGGAAATCCCTTTGTCGTTCCGTGGCAGAACGAGGAGGCCCACGGAATATGCGCGACTATTTTGGAGTTCGTTGAGAACTGTGTTCCAATAAACCGGCCGATCACCCCCGCGATGTATCGCGATGACTTAAAAAACAGTGACGAAGGCTATGTCGAAAACCTCGAAAACATCTTCGCTCTGTTCCGAATGCCAGCCATCGCCAATCAAATAGCCGGAATCCCGCCAAGTTATAGCCTCAGGCGCGAATTTTGGTTGGATGCTATGTTGGAAACGCAGAATAGATACAATGCCATGGTGCCACCAGAGGCGGCTTTGCACTTTGTCACATTGGATCGGTCTGGTCGTCCCAGCAAGTGCGAGTACATGCCTCACGGAATGCGCTCCGCAGGCATTTCACGCTTACTTCGCGAGGGTGTCTCCATTGCATTTATAAGTAAGTTACTCGTTGGCCACGCCTCGGTTCTAATGACAGACCGCTACAACAAGCATGATCCAGCTGACGTACACGGCATATTGGAAGGCAACCGGCTCGCAAGAACTCCCCAGAAAGGAACCTTGTCACAGTCGATGCAGCGAATGTCGTTTGAGGAAGCAAGGCGTCGCACTGTAGGCGGCTCAGAAGCAGCTCTCAAAAACGCGTTTACGACGCGTGGGACTTGGGTCGAACGTGATGTCGGTCTTTGCCCTTGGATGGGAAAGCGTTGCGGTGATGGCGGAGAATGCACCCGTCGTGACATTCGAAATGGCGTCGATAAGTCACTCTACAAAGGGCTTGAAGATGGAAACTGTCTTCTTTGCAGACATTTGGTCACCGATGCCACCTATATTGAGGGAATATATGCGAAAATGGAAGTATTGACGCGCAGGTTGACGGTTCTTATCAGGCGTTACAAGGATATTAGTAGGAGACTTTTCGAACTTGAAACGCGTAGTGCCGATGTGGTTGCTAACATAGATGATGAAAATCTTGACGTGGAACGACGGAGATTTGAGGTAGACCTAAATGATATAACGGCGGCGCAAACAAATATTTCGGAAATGATTGCAAGTGGCCAGCGATACATCGAACAATTGCGGATATTAGAAAGAATGAATGATGATACTCCAGTGTCAGATCGCAAAATCGTCCATCAAGACAACGCTCTAAGTGAGTGGGACGCGGCCGATGAAAAAGACCAGTGGGTTCTTCTTTCTGATTTCGAACAACTGACTCGTATCATGCACAAAGCCACCTTCTTCACCAGCGTGTATGATGCTGAGGCTGAAGCCAGCTTCAAGCTCACGCTAGATGGATTGATAATGGAATCTGGTTACAGGCCAATCAGCCTGAACCGGCGAACAACAGACGAGCAAAATGAGGATTACCTTCGCGCCTCTCGGATGATCCTGAACAACATAAGTCGACAGGAACTCATCGCAATGGAAGAGGGTGTTGTTACTCCAAACGAGCTGGGATTCGGAAAGGTATTGAAGTCCCTAAAACTGCAAAAGCTTTCTGTACCGACCGTGAAGAAAAAAGCGGTTTCCACACCCGCTAAGAAATCATTGGCGTCTGCGTAGACTATGAGAAAGCACAAAAATAGCGACAAAGTCAGTGAAATAATCGCAGCAGCCCGGCAACTTGCGACAGTTGTGATCAAGCAGGAGGCAATGACTGACATTTCACGCGGAAATCTGGAGCGAATTGCATCAGTTGCCGAACTGTTGGTGGCAAACGCTCATCCGGTTGAGCCAAGCTACGACAATATCGTCGAGCGAGGCAGGGTAATGTATGCGGCCTTTCCAGCACGTCAGACATTGAAAAATCGCTATCGAATGATGATTGGCGTCTGGCGCGGAGCTTTTCATAATATCCAGCATCTCCTGGCGGAGGACATAATGCGGAAAGCTATGGAGCAAAAAATTCCAAATGGAACTGGATCAAATGCAGGCACAACCATTCACATCCTTCGCGAATACATCGTGCGTTTGAGGTCTGAAGTTGATCAACTCCAGCATGAGCTGACGTCGGCGAAAGCCGCCTCTTCACCATCTGAAAACGCCCGCAAAAAACCTTTCGGCTCCGCCGGGGTCGATGGCGAGATTGTTGTTTTGTCACCTGTGAGGAAGTGGCTATCGACGTTGCTGAGTCCCGATTCATTGCTGCAGGAGGATGAGACCGGTTTGCGGCTCAGCAACGTTGCAAGGCCGGGAAGGCTGATTATGGACAAAAAAGTTCTTAGGGCGCTCAGGTCGCTTTGATGCCCCCGCACCATAACTACCTTCGAGGAGCGAATGGTGTCCACGAGAGGATTCGAACCTCCGACCCCAGGATTCATACCACTTCGACTTTCGCCGCCGCAAAGCGTTCGTGGTCTGGACTGTCCCTTCACCGTGGACCTAGTCGGCCTTTAGGTGCTGCCCATCCAGTCTCTACACCTTCACCAGATTTCTCTGGAGCTTGGCTCGGGATTGGCATGCTGACAAGCAGCGAAGCGTTCCCCGACTTTGAGCAGATCGATTGCAGTGTTTCCGTCTGCAACCCCCAATTGAATTCAGGAATCCTGTGCTCTATCCTGCTGAGCTACGTGGACACTAAGTTTGCTTTTAGACGAGCTGAAAAAAATCGCAACCCCGCGAACGTGGAAAGCTACGAAGATGGCAATGTTCCTACATTTCCGAAATCAAATCGATCCACCATCAATATTCAAGGTGCCGTCGTCCCTGGTTGAAAACTTTCCGATCAAATCAACGTCGTCGATGTCAGGCGAAGGCATGGCAGTCGCTAAGATGATTTGGTGAACGGTAGTGGCCTGTTTTGACATATGGACGACAAGGTTTTGGAAATTGTGGGATCGCTCGGGCTCCATACCCATGTTTTCCGTGATGTCGATAAGCAGGAAACGTGGATGTCGGAATTGTGGGTCGTCAAGTGCTGCCTTTAGAAAACCGATCAAAAAGCTGTTCTTCAAGATGACGCGTGAGCTGGCAGAAAAGTAAGTCTTGCCGTCAACGGTGATAGAATTCGTTCTAAACGAAAACTGAAGCTCCTGAGGGTTTTCAAAGCTGTCCTGACGGCGGAGATCGTTCCGCAGGAAATTGATCGTTTCCTTTTCAATTCGTTTTCGGGCGTCGGAGAGCCTCGCCTCCTGTGCGGCCTTCAATCGTTCGATTTTGTCTGATGCCCGTGTGATTGAAAGCTGTAGTTGTTCTTTTCGCGCACGAAGGTCATCAATGCGCCGAGCCAAACTCAGTTTCTCATCGATGTCATCCAACTGCCGATCAACATAGCCGAGTTCCCGATGCAGCTTACGGAGAGCGTCTCGGGCTTCCGTCGACGGCAGCATTTGAAGTGCTTCCAGTTCTCTTGCGGCAGTGTTCCACTTGGAGAATAGGGATTCATAACTGCGCTGGAGGCTCGACAAGCGCTCCGCGCGGACATCTTGGAGCTGTCTTGACTGTTTGAGTTGGATCGCCGCCTCATTGATCAGGCCTACAATGCGCTCCTTAGCACGCTGTTTATCCAAGGGCTGCTTGCAAAGATGGCAGGCGTGCTCCTCGTCCCCATCCACTGCCTGATAACATGCAGGACAACTCGAAAAAGTTATCGTACCGAAAGCTTTCGCTACCGTTTCTGCATCGCGAAGCGACTCGATTTTCGTCATCAGCGAGGCAATGAACCTTGCCGAGTCAGCGATCTCAAATTCCACCGCCCGTATTTGGTCTGTGCGAATACGAAGGTCCAGTTGGAGTTGCTGTACCCTTTCATACGTTTCCCGTTGTGCCTTCAATGAGACCTCGTCCTGATCAGCCTTAGCGTAAAACGACGCTTCGGCTGCAGCGACGCTGCTCAAGAGGGTTTCACGGGTTGCAACAATCGACCGCTTCTGCTGTTCGACCCATTGAACCCCAGTAGCTTGGTTTCCGCCGCCAATGACCGCGATTATACTTTTCAACTCTCCTTCTACCTGATCGAAATCACGCTCGTCCTGCCGAAGTTGAAGCTGGGTTTCGTAAATTTCGGTATCGTAGGCACCGCAAAGAAGGTTACCAACGATTTCTCTCAGTTCAACGCGGTCGAAAACGCGTTCCTGACGAAAAATATCCTCAATTGGGCTCAGTTGGTCGGCATACAGTAGGCGTAGAATCTGATGCATTGTGATGTTGCCCGATCCTTCTCCGGCGACATCGGGCATTTCCAGCAAACGAAAAAGTGCCTGTGAGAAGCTCTCCTGGTTGGCAGTGCGTTGATAAGGATATCTCGTCCATGACTCTATAGGTGCGGCAATCGACTCATCGTACCGGCCGCTGAAAATCTCCATAGCGGTCCGAGACGTCTCGACAATTTCCCTACGCAGCACCGCAGGAAAACCATTCAGCTCTACTTCCAGCCAAACATGTGTGCAAAGTAGCGCACGATCACTCCAATGCTGAAGGTCGCCTCCCAGTCCAAAGAAAAGGAAATTCATGATGGTTGATTTTCCGGACGAGTTCTCGCCACGAATGACGTTCACGCCTTCATGAAATTTCTCGTCATAAGCGACGAGGTTTCCCCGTTTCACGACGAGGCGGTTCACAATCAGGGAGGGTTTAAACAGTTGCGTCATAGCGATATTCCAGTAGACCAGAACGCGATTTGATGCCGTCTGAACCAGTTGTCGGATATTCGTTGATCAGCGTCTCAATTGCCGTCGACAATTCCGGGTTATCGGCGTTGTGTTTCACAACGCGCTGCTCCAGTTCGCCGTCCGGTCCGCCAATTAGAACCACCACGCCTTGTTCCAGCTTTGTCTCGTCGATGATCTCCACCCTCCCAAGTGTTGCCAGTGCGGCGAGCTGTATCGGCTGCATTCTTGCCATTAAAGCCTTTTCATCAGGCCATTCGCCATATGGCCGAGCGTTATCGTACCTCACGCCCAGTCGCTTGAACGCGGAGTGCTTCGGTCGAAAGCGGAATGCACTCAATCTGAAAGGAAATAGGAGGTAAAAATCAAGGACGCGAATTTGGTCAACGGCCAGCGCTCCTCCACTCGCATTCAGGCGTAAAATGCGGAGCATTCGGAAAACGGCATGATAGGGATCGAGTGCTGCCTGGTAGACGATCTGACCCATTTAGCTCACCGGTTGGTGCCAGCGAATGAAGCACAGCTCCGCTAGCCAATAAACCATTCCATAAACGTGATTGGCGGTGACTGTGAAAATCCCGCATCCAAATTCTTCAACGATGGGATGAACGATGCGATCCATGATCATTATGTTGGTCTCGGTAATCGAGCGAGCCGGAATTCCAGGGTAGATAACCGAGTTGAATTCGGTCTCTACCTTCGCAAGGAAATGCGCAAAAATTTGCTGAGCAGAACTGTAAAGCGCGTATCGCTCCAGAAGTTTCGCAAACATTTCCTTTTTCTCGATAGCGTCGAGATACGAAGCTGCCTGATCTGATGCGTCCAGTTTTTGTTGGAGGCCGACTATACCATCAACCACTTTGCCACGTTGATAGCGTACAAGGTCTTCGATTAACTCACTGGTTTCGTTATTTGCGATCTGCTTCTCAAGCTTTTGTAGAAGCTTCTCAACCAGACCTGGTGGTGGAGGCGAGCCATAATTATTTACGATGTCGCGACCGGCCATATCACGGCCAGCGTTCGCGCCCCATTGACCGACACGATTCACGACGTTGCCTCACACCCGCTTGTCACGGCCCACAACATCGCCGCCTGCCTGAGCGCCGGATTGGTCTACTGAATTTCCACCGAACGACGACGAGAATTTCTTCTTCGTGACCTGATAGGTAATCAATGAACCAAAGAGACTTCCGCCAAGGAATGCCCCAATAATGCTCGTCCAATCCATACCCGAATCCCCCGATTAGCTTTGATAGGACAGTGTTATAAGGGAATGCAAGCATTACGTGAGTATGCAGTAGGCTTCTACACTGATCATACATCTTTTTCGTTGGGCGTGCGCCTGACCGTCACGCTCATCCACAGTGAAGCGCATCACTTTGTTAATCGTCTACGGAATTGCTAACCTTCTGACACAATTACAAGATTTTTCACTCTATCTTGCGGAGTGCCTGCATGGTTGGAACGCTAGGAATATTATCATTGACTCAGATGCTCGATGTAGAACAAATAGAGAACTACGTCAATTCATAGACTTCATCAACGCTCGGACCCCATGGCAAAATGGCCGTAAATGCAATCATCGACGACCTCCGCAACCGGATCGCGCACCTCGAAGGTTCGGCTGCACAGCCAAAGGCAACGCTGCCGTTCGGCGTGCCGGAGATCGACGAGCGCCTTCCTAGCGGCGGCCTCGCTTACGGCGCGATTCATGAAATTGCAGGTGGTGGTAGTGGGGTTGTTGACGGCGCAGCAGCTGCAGCGTTCGCGGCTGGAATTGCAGCCAGGACGAAAGGCAAGGTTGTTTGGTGCCTCGCCCGTTCAGACCTTTTCGCACCGGCCTTAGCACAGGTAGGTCTGCATCCTGATCGAGTTATCTACGTAGAAGCTTTGAAAGAAGAGTTCGTGCTCGAAAGTTGCGAAGAAGCTCTCCGTTTCGGTGGCTTGGGCGCAGTTGTTGCAGAGTTGGTGAGGCTGCCGATGACCGCATCGAGGCGGCTTCAATTAGCGGCCGAAGGGTCAGGTACGATAGGGCTCATCGTAAGGAGGTGGAGGAGGCAGACCGAGGCCGCCGATTTTGGAAATCCGACGACATCAACAACACGATGGCGGATATCTGTTCTACCTTCTGAGCCGTTACCGGTGCCGGGAATAGGCCATGCTCGGTGGCTGGCGGAATTGATAAGGGTGAAGGCAGGCGAAAGCTCGGAGTTCATCGTAGGAGCGTGTGATGCCTCGGGTCGTCTCAATCTATCTGCCGAGGCTTCCGATAGATCGGATCAGGCGGGACAATCCTTCAGTACCGGCTGACCAGCCGCTCGTCGTCGTCGCCAAGAGCGGGGCAAAACGGTGGCTTTCGGCTATCGACGCGAACGCCGCTAAAATCGGTCTCCGCGTTGGAATGCCCGCTGCAAAAGCCCAGGCTCTGGTGCAAGGTCTGATGATGGTCGACGCCGACCCAGTTGCCGACGCATCAAAGCTGGAACAACTGACGGTCTGGGCGCTGTCGCAATATTCTCCGGTCGTCGCCATGGATGCACCCGACGGGATCGTGATGGACACGGAAGGAGCCGATCATCTCCAAGGCGGCGAGGAGATCATGCTTGCGACCTTGGTCAATCGCTTTCGGTCCCGGGGCCTGATGGCGACTGCCGTTGTTGCTGACTCGTGGGGAGCCGCATATGCGCTGGCTCGTTCCATCAGAAACGAGACGCTTGTGGTACCTGTCGGCGGTGTCGAAGGAGCAGTGATGCGGCTTCCGATCTCGTGTCTGCGTATCTCGCCTGGAACGGTAGACGGCCTCCGGACGCTCGGTTTCCGAACTGTCGAAGATTTGATGAAGACCCCACGGTCACCGTTGATCCTCCGTTTTGGTCCCGAGCTTGGCAGGCGGCTTGATCAGATGCTCGGCCATGTTCGCGAACCCATTGATCCTATCCGGTCGGCCGAGATCATCGAGGTCAGTCGCGCCTTTGCCCAGCCTATCGGAGCAGCAGAAACCATCACCAAGTACATCAGCCGCTTGGTCATTCAGCTCTGCAGCGAACTGCAGGCCAAGGGGCTTGGCGTCCGTCGAGCCGACCTCATCGTTCACCGCGTCGATAACACGATCCAGGCGTTACGGGCTGGTACCGCCAAGCCCGTTCGCGATGTCGCGTGGCTGACGAAGCTCCTTAAAGACCGGATCGAACGAATCGATCCAGGGTTCGGCATTGAGAAGCTGAGCTTGGCCGCGACCATGGCCGAACCGCTGGATGACCGCCAGATCATTTCGAGCCTCATTGAAGAGCAGACCGCCGACATCACGGCACTGATCGATGTTCTCGGAAATCGGGGAACTCAGCGTATTTATCGGATCGCACCGATGGCGAGCGACGTTCCTGAACGGTCCGTGGAGCATGTTTCACCGGTCGCCGAGGAAACTGGCCTGAGCTGGCCCGCCATCTGGCCAAGACCGATGCGGATGCTCGCTCATCCGGAACGAGTTGAATGTATGACGCTGTTGCCGGATCACCCGCCGGTCTGGTTTACGTGGCGGGGCAAGCGTCGCCGAGTGAAGAGAGCCGACGGTCCGGAGCGCATTTTTGGGGAATGGTGGCGGCGTCCTGGTGAAGCGCAGGCCGTTCGAGACTACTTCGCCGTCGAAGATGAAAACGGCGAGCGCTTCTGGATTTTCCGAAGGGGCGACGGGATCGATCCGGAAACTGGATCGCAGCACTGGTTCATGCATGGCCTGTTCGCATGAGATACGCTGAACTCCAGGTGACCACGCATTTCAGCCTTCTACGCGGAGCCTCTTCCGCAGAAGAACTGTTTGCTACGGCCAAGCTTTTGGGTATCGAAGCTGTTGGCATCGTCGACCGCAATTCCCTCGCCGGTATTGTTCGAGCTTTGGAAGCTTCCCGTGCCACTGGGCTTCGGCTCGTGGTGGGCTGTCGACTGGACCTGCAAGATGGCATGTCGATCCTCGTCTACCCAACCGACCGCGCGGCATATTCAAGGCTCACCAGGCTGCTGACGCTCGGGAAAAGCCGGGGTGGCAAGGGCAAGTGCATCCTAAGCCTGGATGATGTCGAACTCTATGCTGAAGGCATGATCGGCATCCTGGTGCCGGACCTTGCCGACGAAAACTGCGCGATCCAGCTGCGGAAGATGTCACAGGTGTTCGAGGATCGGGCCTACGTGTCCCTCTGCCTCCGCCGTCGGCCGAATGATCAACTCAGGCTTCATGAGATATCAAATCTTGCAGTGAAGCATCGTGTCCGTACCGTAGTCACGAACGATGTGCTCTTCCATGAGCCGTCGCGCCGCCAACTCCAAGATGTCGTGACCTGTGTTCGGACGAAGACGACTATCGACAGCGTCGGCTTGGACAGGGAGCGACACGCCGACAGGTATCTGAAACCGCCGGAGGAAATGGAACGGTTGTTTCCTCGCTATCCAGAGGCCCTCGCCAGGACGATGGAAATCGTCGAGCGCTGTAAATTTTCCCTGGACGAACTGAGCTACCAGTACCCCGAGGAATCACTCATTCCGGGCAAAACCGCCCAGGAATCCCTTGAACACTACGTCTGGGAATGTGTGCCGCAACGGTATCCCGAGGGGCTACCGCCGCATGTCGAGAAGACGATCTGTCATGAACTCAATCTGATCCAGACGATGAAATATGCGCCGTATTTTCTGACGGTGTTTTCCATCGTCAGATTTGCGCGGTCCCAGGGTATTCTATGCCAAGGGCGCGGATCGGCCGCGAATTCGGCGGTCTGTTACGTTCTCGGTGTGACATCGATTGATCCGTCCACCAACGACCTACTGTTTGAGCGCTTCGTGAGCCAAGAACGGGACGAGCCGCCGGATATCGACGTCGATTTTGAACACGAAAGGCGCGAGGAAGTAATCCAGTGGATTTATCGAACATATGGGCACGACAAGGCCGCGCTCTGTTCGACTGTCACCCGGTACCGAGCCAAGGGCGCGATCCGAGATGTCGGTAAGGCACTGGGCCTGCCGGAAGACCTGATCAAGGCCCTGTCGTCCGGCGTCTGGTCATGGTCCGAGGAGGTGGGCGAGCGTCAGGTCCGGGAATTGAATCTGAATCCAGACGACCGTCGCCTGGTCCTCACATTGCAGCTCGCGCAACAGCTGATGGGGTCACCGCGCCACTTGGGCCAACATCCCGGTGGATTCGTTCTGACGCATGACCGGCTCGACGATCTCGTTCCTATCGAGCCAGCCACTATGAAGGACAGGCAAATCATCGAATGGGACAAGGATGACGTCGAAGCCCTGAAAATGATGAAGGTCGATGTTCTTGCTTTGGGCATGCTGACCTGCATGGCAAAGACGTTCGCACTCCTGAAGGACGAGAAAAATACCGACCTCGATCTGGCAACTATTCCACAGGAAGACGCGGCGACCTACGCGATGATCCGGAAAGCAGACACCCTCGGCACCTTTCAGATCGAAAGCCGGGCCCAGATGTCGATGTTACCGAGGTTGAAGCCGCGCACATTTTACGACCTCGTCATCCAAGTCGCCATCGTGCGGCCAGGTCCAATACAAGGCGACATGGTCCACCCGTACCTACGACGGCGCGAAGGTAAGGAGGAGCCGGTTTATCCGACCCCAGAACTGGAGGCTGTCCTCAAGAAGACGCTCGGTGTCCCGCTTTTTCAAGAGAGCGCGATGAGGGTGGCTATGGTCTGCGCAGGATTTTCGGCTGGCGAAGCCGACCAACTCCGCAAATCCATGGCGACGTTCAAATTCACCGGGGGCGTCAGCAAATTCAAAGACAAGCTCGTGTCCGGGATGCTTAAGAATGGCTACTCGCAGGAGTTCGCCGAGCAAACCTTCGGGCAACTTGAGGGGTTTGGTTCGTATGGATTTCCTGAAAGCCATGCAGCCTCGTTCGCGCTGATTGCTTATGCCAGCAGCTATGTGAAGTGCCATTTCCCGGATGTCTTCTGCGCCGCGCTTATTAACTCCCAGCCCATGGGCTTCTACAGTGTTGCCCAGATCGTCCGCGACGCACGAGAACATGGAGTCGAAGTCCGGCCGATCTGCGTCAATCGATCTCGTTGGGACTGCACCCTTGAGCCGATACCTGGCACCCACCACCACGCCGTGCGCCTTGGCATGCGACTTGTTGGTGGCCTTGGAGCGAGCGACGTTGCCAGGATAGTTGCCGCTCGCGGAGATCAACCGTTCGACAGCGTCGATGACATGTGGCGACGATCAGGCGTACCGGCGGCTTCTCTGGTGGAGCTGGCGGAGGCCGACGCGTTCCTGCCTTCCTTGAAATTAGAGCGAAGAGACGCGCTGTGGGCAATCAAAGCCCTTCGTGATGAGCCGCTGCCGCTCTTCGCAGCCGCTGCCGAGCGAGAGGCGAGGACGGTTGCCGAGCAGCAGGAGCCCGATGTCGAACTTCGTCAGATGACGGAAGGGCACAACGTGGTGGAAGATTATTCCCATACTGGCCTGACGCTCCGAGATCACCCTATCTCATTCCTGCGTCGTGACCTGGAAAATCGTCGGATGGTGACCTGTTCAGAAGCGATGTCAGCCCGCGACGGTCGTTGGCTTTGGACGGCAGGCCTGGTCTTGGTACGACAGCGGCCAGGATCAGCGAAGGGCGTCATGTTCTTGACCATCGAAGACGAGACTGGCATCGCAAACGTTGTAGTGTGGCCCAAGTTATTCGAGAAAAGCAGGCGAATTGTCCTGGGTGCATCCTTGATGGGTATCAACGGACGCATTCAGCGTGAGGGCGATGTCGTCCATCTGGTCGCCCAGCAGCTTTTCGACTTTACTGCCGAGCTGTCCCGTCTCGCGGACCGCGACGCAGAGTTCAAATTGCCCGCCGGACGAGGTGACGAATTCGCCCATGGCGGGACGGTGCGGCCGGATTCACGAGATGCCGCCCCGATGAAGACGCGGGATATCTTCGTTCCGGATTTGCATATTGACTCGCTGAAGGTGAAGAGCCGGAATTTCCATTAGCTCGCTACCTGATATTGGTGCTGCTTGACTTCAATTCATTTAGTTGCCGTGAGAGGCTCGCCGAATCCTGAATAGCGGGTTGCATTACCGCTGCAGTAGGCTTTTGCATATTGTTTTGCCATATGTCGTTGGCAATTCCGAGACCTAGAGGCACACCACCGATAGGATCGGGAGCGCCTGCCGGGCGCGGCCAAACGTTGCTATAGGCTATATCTTCAGGTGCTTTATAGTCCGGGCCGCCGTTCATCAACGCGTCCCCGGCATCGAAGGCGTCAAAACGCCAATGCACTCCTAGATAAATCCGGCTAAACGCGTTTTCGAAGATTGCGGCCCAGAGTGAAGGGAAATGTCGAACGAGTCTAGTTCGGATGACGCCGGGTTGGTCGACAAGTGGCTGGGTGGCTTCGAAGGGTTGGTGAAGATCACGATTGATGCCATTCAACTCATCCGAGACGAAATCGAAGGCAATATCGTCCGCCGCCGCCGGGTCCTGCGCTTGGCCGTCGACTTCTTTCAAATACAGGCGGGCGATTTGGAAGCAGGCGGCACCGAACGTAGCATGACCCGACGGGTAGGCGGGGAATGGAGGTTTGAAGGACACCTTATTAGTATTGGTTTCCGGAGCGCCTAGGGTCAACCAGAATGGATCGGCGTCAGGATCAATATGTTCGCTGCCAATATCGGCTAAAGGGCCACTCGAATTCAGGGCGACGGCATGTTCGCGTACACCGGACAGGGGACGCCATAACTCAAAGCGATATTTTTCTTGCCACGCAAACTTGCCTGCGTCCGCCATGGCAACATTGGTGAGCGCAAGAATTCGGACAAATCTCCCGTAATTGGCGGCTGAAGTCGCACCCCATCGCTCCCAGGCAATCTTACGGATGATTTGATTGTAGAGACGTGGCGGCGTTCCGATAAGATTGGCACCATCGTAAGCCCAGAAGAGACCGGCGACAGTTTGGTCTGGATTGCGTTCGGTGGTCTTGAGCATTGGCGCACCGCCCAACCTTTTTACCTCTCGCAGGGCACCGATGTAGTCCGCCTGGGGCCAGGGCGAGAGCTTGTGTGCATCGGGATCGGTAACGGCGAACGGAACGGCTTCTTTGCCATAAAAGGGGGCATGATAAATTCTTTGCGGTCTCGTGCCACTCTCCGCACTATTGGGATCGATGGCCTGACGGCGTACCGGATTGACTGGTTCATCACGAAAGAAGAACGGCTCTTGTTTGGGTTCGTAGCGGCCTGAATCGGCACCATGTTGCGTGTCCCGAACCGCCAGCAACCCAAGTATCCGCCGTGCTACTTCCTCGCCATATCCGTAGGGACCGCCAAGCACGTCAATCCTGTCCTGAAACGCGGAAATGTATCCACTAAGCGAAGCTGTAAGGGTTTCGTTGGCCAGAACTGAGATGCCAGCCCCACCCTTCTTGTACAGAACATCGAGAACGGTAATAGCCGCCCCAGTCAATGCTTCATTAGCCTGAATATGGGCCCACGCGGCATCTCGTTCGGGCAACGTCGAGAGATCGCCGTTCACAAATGGGGGAAGATAGGGTGGTGGGTCCGAAGTAGGAATATTACCGAGTGCGCCGAAATAGGCGTCATGCATTGAGAGTTGCAGCAGTCCCAAGGCTCTTGAACTCATGGTTGGCCCTGTGTGGGGTCCGTTGAGAGAGTGGGCTATTCGATTCATCTCCAACCCAATATGGTTCCAGTACAGGACCGGCAGCGAATTCAACGCGGCTGGCTCTTCGGACTCTGGTAACATAAGCATGTCGTTCTCCGTTTTCTTCGGGGTTGAACAGTCCTGCTTAATCGTCAAATATACGCACGGTAGATTTTACTTGGTGGAGATATTATCTAGGTTGCGTGCAAATGGAATAGATAAATCGTCCTTTGATTGTAAACAATTGTGCCTATCTCACAGCCCCGCCTTGCAAGCGAGTGCTCGATCATGACCGCTTCATCGTAGAACGAAAGCCAGACGAACTTGTCGAGCGGGACGGCTTCTTCGCCCGTCTCTAGAAGCGCCAGACTGGAGGGTTCATCCCTGAGGATGCTACTGATCGCGTTGAGAGTTCGACAATTCTGCCTGGATCGAAAGCCATGCTGGACTACTGTGATGACCTGCTAACACAAATCGTACCACGGCTGGCGGACGTGCCTGACGTTTTGGGCGTCGCCCTCGGCGGCTCCCGTGCGAGAGGAACGGCCACACTGGCTTCAGACTACGACATTGGCCTCTACTATGGTCAGCACCAGCCGTTGGACGTCGAACGGCTTTTAGAGGTGGTGAGAGGTCTTGTCGACGATCCCACGTCGGCTATTGTGACGCCAATTGGCGGTTGGGGACCCCGTATCGTGGGGGGAGGTTGGCTGCAGGTATCGGGTCAAAAGGTTGATCTGTTATATCGCTGTGTCGAATCCGTAAGAGACGTCATCGTTGATTGCCGGGCAGGGCTGGTCACGATGGATTACCAACCTGGTCACCCTCATGGATTCTGCTCTGCGATCTGGATGGGCGAAATCGCTCTTTGCCGTCCGTTATATGATCCAAGCGGCATCATTACGGAGCTGAAAGCGCTCACGTCTCCCTACCCCGACGAACTTCGGGGGGCGCTTGTGGCGACGTTTCTTTGGGAGGTGGGGTTCACCATCGAAAATGCGACCACCGCGTTACCGCGTGGTGATCGTAACCATATAATCGGATGCGCCTATCGAGCACTGTGCTGCGTTTCTCAAGTGTTGTTCGCAATCAATGGGCGGTATTTGATCAACGAAAAGGGGGCTCTGGCAGAGGCTTCAGTGCTTCCTCAGACTATTCCCGACCTCCTGAGCCGAACAGAAGCAGTCTGGGCCGCCATTGGAAGAGACGATTATGCGGCGGCGTTGAGCGAATTGCGGACAGTCGCCGGGCAGTTAGAGGAAATGGCTCGCTACATCACTCGTTGTTTACCGAAATCAACTGGTCGCATTGTATGAAAAGTTTCCGCTTTCTCGCCCGCTGATAAACGATCTGGCGGCCCTTGATTTGGTCGGTTGAGAAGGAGACGGAAAGGCCGAGGGCAATTGGCTTCTGGGTCGCCGCAGAAAAATCTCTCGGAACGAGGGCGACCCTCCCGGGTAGCTCCTCGGAGGCCACACGGGAAGTGAGCTTCGGCCTTGCAATACCGTTGGTGAGATGATCGCGGTATTCAATCAAGGTTGCGCCCTGATGGGGGAAGAAGCGCACATCGATGGTGACGGCTCCGACCTGGTCGAAGTCTGGCTTTGAGAAAGCCCGCTGCGAACTATACTAGATTCGCAAGAACGATATAGCAGTCGGAGTAGAAGGCGGGGATCATGATTTCCACTACCGAAATCGAAATTGAGCATTGACCTGAAACACTCTCTATCGATGATGGCGCACTGGTTGAAAGGCCAGCGGTTTTCGCGCAGCGGACGAGGGGGTAGCATGTTCAATTTTATAGGCTGGATCGTGATCGGTGCAGCTTTCGGATTCTGGCGGGCATGGAAGAAGACCTCCGCCTCTTACGCCCAGGCCATGCAGATCGTAAACGAGACGCCGATAACAGACCGCAACAACCGGGCGCAGACAATCGGCCAGATTCGAGGAACCCGGATCGCGCCGGTGGCTATTTATACGATTGGTGGCGGCATTGTGGGCGCGTTGATCTACCTCGCAGCAAGCGGCCTTAGGGCTGTTCTTTGAGGAAATAGGCGATGCGATATATCGATACGGCCTTTGGAATGCTGGATTTCGCATGGAAAATGTATCACTACGCCCTTGAGGGCAAAATCAATCTGGAAGAGCTGGATAAGCCTTTGACGTTCGAAGACGGACCGATGGTCTACGTCCTCCCTGACAAGATATTTCACAGCTACGACGACCTGATCCAGGCTTGCACAAACAACTTGTCGGTTGCCTTTGGTGCAGCCGCTATTACCTTGAACCGATCCCGCGAGGAGCTTGGCATTCCTCTCGCGCCAGAGATCGAGACCGAAATGGACCAGTTTTCGGCGCTCGCTTACTCCATCAGGTGTGCCTTTGCCCACGATATATCGGAACCGAAATGGGATATCCGCCGGGAACGCTATAGGCGGGCATACGATTTCGGGGGAATTCGCGTGGACCTCTCGAAAATCGAGCGGGACCAACCCTTTCGCTACGAGGACATTGGTGGGCCAGATGTCCTGATCTCGATGAAGCGGTATTTCCAAGCGGAGGTCGGTGTCAGCCTCTAGCGGGGGCTGACGGACGAAAGGGACTATACTAGGTTCTTGATAATGCTATAGCGGGGCGCATCTGTATCCGAGAGAGGACCCGACGCTCAAAAGCCGCCGACCGAAAGCAGCGGATTTAAAATTCCCATCGTAGCGCTATGAGGTTTTGTGGACCGCGCTGGTCAAAGGGATCACGGCCTTGCTGGATCGTCAGGGATTGACTTTATCTCTTTATCTGCGACCGGAGCCGACCCGTAGAATTTGATGAGTTGTTCATAACCACCTGGATTGTCCTTCATGGTTTCCAACATAATCCGCTTTTTATTCGGGCTATCTTTGCCATAGAGGCCATCAAGTTCAGCCCTCAGCCACTTCGCCTCGTAATCCGCAACAGCTTTGTTGAACAGTTTTTCGTTCAAGCCGAATGCTATTGCATCGAGAGCATTGATCCAGTCGATGACTGCAATCTTATAGTTCGTTTCGTTGCGTGGCTCGACAGCGGCTTCCTTTAGAAGCGCCCTCATTTGTTCTCGGCTCAGCGATAGGTTTGATACCACCGCGTTGTAATCGCGAATTTTTTTTGAAGCCCGGTAGTTTATCCACGCGATTACCGAATTGACGACGAATGTCAAAACAGCAACCGCAAAGGCACATGCTGCAATAAGTGCAGATAGTGCAGCAGCTTCGGAGGTAGAGACCCCGAAGGCTCGAAATATAGCGTCGATCATTCGCCGCCGAAACTTGTCGGCTGTTTGTAATCAACCTTGACGAGCCATTTGTTCATGTCAGTTCCTCCATTGAGGTAGGAATTCACACTATAAAGATTACACCTGAATTTTAGCTTTTCAAGATGCTGCTCAAATGCTGATACGATCCTACCTTCCGGAGCCACTAAGCCAGAGTTCGTTCGCGGCGCGATCAGCGGCCTTCTTTGCCGATGTTTTGTCCAATTCGGGGAACATGGATTCGGCCAGCGCCAGGCGCTTTGCGGCACTGATTTTGGGCGCGTTGAAACGGTCATCGGCAACCAACTTCTTGACGTAGGGAGCCAGCCGCATCTTTTCGTCAGCTTCGCGCTGGTTGCGTTCGTCTTCCTGCAGCCGGTCGAATTCGGCACGAAGGCGCTCAGCTCGTTCTGCGCCCAGCTGTTCTGCTTCTTCCTCGAATTCATCGAACCAGTCGGGGGTGTCGATGACGCCGTGCAGGACACCATCAGCCATAAGGCCCAGGATCAGTTGCGCTGATTGGCCGTCGCGGTTCTTCCACTTCGCAGCCAGCTTTCGCAGATTGCTATCAAGTTCCTCGACCTCGAAATTAGATTCAACCGCCTCCCGAGCGTCGAACTGCGTCAACACCATGTAGATCAACCGAGGCTTCAGGTGCTTGATGAGCGCGGGGAACTTGTCGGCAGGTAGTCCGACGGTCGGGACATTTTCGGCCGACAACACGACCTCCAATATCATCGTCCCGCTCTCGTCGGCGGCAGCTCTCACCTGTTCTGCGATTTTATCGAGGTCCGTGCTACCGGTCATGTCCATGCCTTTATTGGGATCGAGCCAGTTTGTAGCCGCCAAACAGTGCAATGACGATACCGAGGGCGATAGCGTAGCCTTCCGTAAGGAAGGTGTAGACGGCGGGCAGGCTATGGTAGAAATTGCCTGCAAACGGCTCGCCCAAAATCCAGACGACAGCGGCAAAAGCTAGGCCGACGAAGATCGTCCGCAGCGCTGCCACGCGGGACCAATTCCCCCGCAAATTCCTAAACATCATCGCCCCCACCATCGATCCGGTAAATGTCTGCGTTGTCCTGACGCTCGCGCAACCCTTTATAAGCAGCGTGCCGCAGTTTCGTATCCGGCGTCCATTGCCTAAATTCGATTTCCGCAATCAATGTCGGCTGCACCCACACCACCTGCCGTTTCCCCGAATACGGGACGGGTGGCGACTTCCGTTTCCACGGTAGCTTGTCCATGGTGGCCCGCAGATCGAGCGCCGCTCGCTCTTTGAATCCGGTTCCCACGCTACCCACGTAGCGCAGATCGTCGCCATGGTATGCCGCCAGCAGGAGCGACGCGAACCCGCCGCGAGCGGACGTGGACGGCTCATAGCCGACGATGAAGAACGGCTCCGACTGGACGCATTTGAGCTTGACCCAGTCGCCGGTTCGTCCGGATCGATACTGGCTGTCTCGCCTCTTGCCGACGATCCCTTCAAGACCGAGGCGACAGGCATGATCGAGCAGGGTAACCGGATCAGCGTCGATCTCCTCGCTCAGGCGGATAGCGCCCTCGAAACCGTCCAAGGTTTCTTCGAGCAAATGCCGCCGGTCTCGATATTCCATGTTCCGGAGGTCGTGGCCGTCGAGATACAGGAGATCGAACGCGTAGAAGATCGCATTACCGGCCGTTAGGTTGCCGGATCGGTGGCCGTCAGCACCAAGGGAATTTTGCAACGCATTGAAATCGGATAGGCCCTGTTCATCCAGAACAACGCCTTCCCCGTCAAGGATCATGGTAGCGGGACCGAGCGCCCGAGCTGCCGCCTTGATAGCCGGAAATCTGTCGGCCCAGTCAAAGCCGCCCCGGGTGACGATCCGAACGCCAGAGGGTTCGACGTGGACAGCAAGCCTGTAACCATCCCATTTGATTTCCCATTGCCAGTCGTCACCGGAAGGCGACTGTGTCCTTAGGAGCGCCAATGCCGGTTCAATGCGATCCGGCATGGGATCGAATGGCAGCGCCGGTTGCGCCTTATTGCGCTTCCGGATCGGCCGGGATTGCAACGGCACGCCGTCGTCGCGAAGCAACGGTTTCGAACGGGGAGGGCGTGGCGGTTTTGTCATGCCCCGGTATGGCAGCACGAAAACCTTAAGAAGCATTGTATCGGAGAACATGCGTTCCCTGCGATCTCAAATTCTCGCATAAATTGCATACCGATATTCGTTATCAGGTGAGTTTTTGGGGGCGCGGATCGGAATGGAACGCTGTGATTCCAGCGAAAACGCCACTTTTTCGCCATGTTTCAGCGCTGCTGGTAGAACCAGAAGATAGTTATTTTAAGATCAATTACTTAACGACCTAAAACTTGTTCTTGCTAAAAAAATGCGTCGCTTGGGAAGGTTGGATTGAAATCAATCGCCAAATCGGTTGGGAGCAAAACATGGACGCTGAAAATCAAATCGAGTTAGAATACAACTACAGGGAGGGAAGGGTGCGTGGGTCGGTTCGAGGCAAAATCGCCGTGATCTGGTTCTTGATGGCCGTTTCGTCCCTCGCCCTTCTTGGCGGGGTCTATTGGGTGATGAATGCGTAGACGACAGCGGTTGCCATTCACGGCGATACCACAAACGAGCTTTTGCTTCGCGTTCAAGCGTCCCTACTGGGACACATCTCGTTTGCAAGCTGGCAACGGGGACGGACACCCGCCCTTACCCTCCCCTTACTCCGCATTCCTACAGCTTTTGCAAAAGAGGAGTTGGCCCCCGTCGTTGCCCGAGTGTCAATTCTATGCGTGGAAGTGGGAAGGCAGAACTTATTTCTTTTTTGAAGATCGAAGAATCGTTCTCGTCTTGCATGAACTATTTGGAAATCAGATGAGGAACGGAAAAACGAGCATTAAGGTAAATGGGCGCATTTTTGATGGATACGATCTATCTTTTACGCTCGATGCTTATGTCGCAATTTGTAAAAAGCTAGGTTTGCAACACGTAGATTTCGCTGTCGAGAAGTTAGGACTTCGTCTAAGGGAGCCTGACGGCCCCCGTCTACAGGATTATTCCTATGTCCTGCAGATAAATTCTGCAATTCCTGGTATTGTATGGGCTTTAGGCATGCCTGATGATTTTGTGGAGATAGCTGGACTGAACGGAGTTTCGCTCAATTCTTATCTGAAATCATGATTTACTGCCGGTGGCCCTCTGCAGCGCTTCCGCCCTATTGCGAATTTCGGCGTCAGTCAGGGGCGCACCCCTGGCGTCAATTGCTGCCTGTTCGGCCTCAGAATATGGCCGAGGCGGGGGAGGCACGGGCTTGAAATCGGGCGGCGGGCCGTCCCAATCCTTTTCCTGGCCTGGCTAGGGCCGCGCCGGTTTGCAGCTTTGCGTCCCATACTTTATCGCTCCTGGTGATCGGAGACGATCTTGACGACCGCGCTCACTCCGATGCTCTATCAGGTTGCAGCTCACCTGAAAGCAACTTCATGACCTTTCTGACATACGTGTATAATTTCCTGAACGCGATGCAAACCCTGATCGGTTCAATCCTAGCCGTCGTCGCGGCGATTGTCACGGTGTGGGAAATGCGCCGCCAGACGAGGGGCGATGAGACCCGTCATTGGGGCGACCTTGCTCGAAAGAAAATGGCGGCGCGGGCGCGAATGCCAGACGCCCTAAGCGAGATGAGTGCTTATGTGCGCGGCGCTGGAAAGTCTCTCGTCTCAGAGGAAAAGAGACCTCTCCCGCCCGTTGCGGCACTGACCACACTCAAAGACGTGATCGAGCATATCGACACGAAGCAGGCCGAGCAGACGTTTGAGCTTGTCTCCTGGTATCAAGTTCAGCATTCGCGCCTGATGGGTTCGGACAAGCCGAAGCAGATTGAGCGAGACGATATGCTCTATGACCTCGCCCTCCTCCAAACTCAGATCAACCGGCTGTTTGATTATGCCCGAAACGAGCCAGAGCAAAAACGGCCGGAAAAGCCATCTCGCGAGGAGATGGCCGGTAGCTTGAAAAACGCCCTGACCGTGCAGGTTTGGGCGATGAAAAACGATGACTTCAAGGGAGTTCTCGAAATCATCGCTCGGCGTCACGAGCCTGAAATCAAGACACCAAAGTAGCAGCTTTCTTCCAGAGAGCGTTGGCGTTTTCGACCCAGAGGATCACGTCATCAACGCCGCTACCAGCGCCGTGGGCAAATTCGAATCGGGAGGCGTTCGGCGACGTTCCGAAAACAGCGCCAGCATTGACCCCCTTGTGATGCTCGCTCCCCGGTCCCTCAATCCTATAGCGCTGTTCCAGCGCCGGGTGTTTGCCCGCGTCTTCGATCCGATCCACGGGAACGACAGAGACGAGCAGCGAGTGCGACCCGCTGCATTCGGAGTGACCACATTGAAATTCAACGCGGAAATCAGGAGACCAATCGCCTACCGGGGCCGGGTTGACCCGCCAATCCCATTTCGCGAGATCGAAAAATGCGGCCCACTGAGCTTCGAGCCGCGTCTTGAACTGCAGTCCGTTATAAATGGCGGGCATTTCCATTCCTCATTCCCTTTGTCGTTCGGTAGACATTTACCGATGCGTTGGGAACTGATGCAAGGAGGAGCGATCTCCGTGAGGAAGATTAATCCCATCATTTGCCCCGGTGCGATTGCCCAATTTTGCCGTCGTGCGCCTCGCTGCTCAGCAGCACCGATGGCTCGCGAATGCATAGATCGGCAACCTGGAAGAAGGTTTCCGCCAGCAAATGCGGACGTGGAGCCTCAGTCGCGGCATCACTGACATAGCGCAGGGCGAAATCGGATTCCTTCGTATGCAGGACGCTTAGGGCCTTGAGGTATTCCACGAGCAGGGCTTGCGGGTCTTCTTCGAATGCATCGAAATAACCCAACTCTGTCTTCTCAGCCTTCGCCCTTCCGTAGGCATTCATCGCCTCGATCAAGGCTTGATCGCGTAGCCGATGGTTTTTCGGATGCTCCCATAAGCGCCAGAGGTCATGGCCGATTGCTTTGACCTCTTTCGCGGTCATGCCCGATCCGATCAGGTTTGCCTTCAGCAGAACCTCAATGCCTTGCGCGGTCACATGGAGCGTTGGGACGAAGAGCGCTCGCCCCTCCTTATAGTCGGAAGAGAGGCGAAGCGTTCGCGCCGCCATCATATACCGCTTTGCCATGGCGAACCACTTCACGGTTTCGCTGTTCTGCCCCAGATCGTCCATTGAATCAGCCTACTGCAGCGAGATGGGCGAGACGTGAATGTAATCGTAAAGCTTGTTGCCATCTTGCTGGACGGCGTTCTCGATCTCGTTTTTGTTCCGGCCCGCCATGCAGCCCCAACGTCCCCGCCACATGAACTGTTCGCCGCTATAGGATGAGTCCTTTGGAAAAAATGAGCAGCGGATCGCGCCAATCTTCACCCCTTCGATCTGGTCTCCCACGGCGACGGACTGCAAACCGGTCAGCGGCTTGACGCTGGACGAGATTACCCCTGACTTTTCGACAAAGCGGGCTTTGCTGTCGTCTTGGAGTTTCACAGATTCAACCCATTTATTTGGCTGATCCGGCAATTCTGAACCGTCCTTGCTTTCACTGCACGACGACAGCAAAACTAAAAGTGCTGGCAAGATTAGACGGTTCATATTTGCTCTCGCTGAGTGCGCTTCGGTTATCTGTGGTTGCATCTACCGGGAGAGCAAGAGTTTTCGCAAGAGAGCGGGCAGGCTGCGTGTGAAGAAATACCCCGACGACCCAGGCCCGGAGCCTCGATACAAGCGTGAAACCTGGCCTGGTGAAGGACATGACCCGGTATAAAACCTTTCAAATGTATACGGAAATGTATAGTTGCTTATATGTATGAAAGCATGTTGACATTGTGGACTCACTGCCTTACTTGGTGCTTATCGAAGGCACCCGTAAAGGCACACGAATGACCAAAATTGACACCCGTTGCGTCGCGGTTTTCACCGCCCGCAGTCCAGACCGCGTCATTCGAGAAGGCGGTTCCCAAGCATGGGTTCTTGACGCGAACAGAGTGAGAAAAACTCCCTACCTGGTCTGCGTCCAAAACCTGCATAATGATGACCGCGATTTTTCCGACGCTACCGAACCTCACGGTTCCGTTTTTCTTGTCGGAAAGATCAGCGACGTGGTTCCGTCAGACGATGGAAAGGGCGACCGCTGGAAGGTCGAGATCAGCGAATTTGCGAGGATCAAAGACCCGACGAACGTCTGGCTCGCTTGGCGAAATCCAGTCAAATACGGCTCGCTTGAAACTTTCGGGATCGATTTGGCTTCGCTGGCCTTCGAGCCAATGCCTGATGGACCCAAGCAGGGTGAAGTTCCCCGTGCGACGGGAGTTGTCGCCGCTTCGAATGATGTTGCACCGCTCACGATTTCGGCCGCGAAAATCGGGCTGTCGGCTTTCTATGGCGTGCCCCAGGAAGCGATTGAAATTGTGATCCGAGGGTGACTGTTTCAACGATGGCCGCGACTTGATCGGTCCCGGTCTTGCCTAGCAGCAGTGGGCGAGACGAGAGAAAGCAAGTCGAAGCCGAGTGCGATCAGGAACCTCATAGGGCATTCCGCAAAGCTTCAGATCGTTTCGGATTTCTTCCTCAGTCATGGGTGCGCCCCTGGCATCTATTGCTGCCTGTTCGGCTTTCGAATAAGCCTGAGGCGGGGGAGGCGGCGAGTAAACGGGCGAGCTGTCCGAATCCCGGCCCCTGGCTTGGTTAGGTCCGCGCCGGTTCGCTGCTTTCCGTCCCATGTCGTCGCTCCTTGTGGAGTGACAAGATGACATGCGACGGTGGAAGCTGTCCGCAAATTCGAGAGCCTGATAAGGGACTTCTGCCCACGCAGCCGTATAGCCTGCAGCCAGCTTTTCGGGTTCGCGGGCGATTTCCTGCCCGAGTGCCGCCATGTCCGAAGCTGCTTTGTCTTCAATGGCCCGCGATACTCGGAAGGAAGCGAGGCTGAATGCAAAAAGGGTGCCCTGAGGCACCCTTTCGCTTAGAACAGCCTCGCGAAAACGAGTAACCAAGGAGCCAAGTGCAATTTGCACCCGAAGGCCATTCGGTACGTCGTCCCGTCCGGCTGGCTGGCTTCAATAGCGATGAACACCGACATACGCGGGGTTCTCCTCTATTCCGTGAGAGGGCCCTTAAAGTAGCCGCCTTCCCGCACCAGACCAACGTTGAGGGTTTTCTTTTACGCCTATGGAGACCCTCGGCACGCCTCGGCTATATCGTTGTTGAAAAATCATGTGGCCCCGGCCCTACGAACTTTCAAGCGGCGGCCGGTTGCAAAACAACAAAAAAACCGCTGCATTTCTGCACACGGGCTTTTTCGTGCCACATGAGCGAGGGCTTAGTGGCGTGCTTAGACAAAATCATCAGGTTTTATTTTCGACGTTGTAGGATCGCGAGAACTTCCTACGTCCTATGAGCGAACACGAGGAGCGAGCATGTGCGGGCGTTTCACTCATCACCTTCCCTGGTCGGAAATTCATCGCCTGTATCGGCTGACCTTAGACGCTGACCGAGGCCGGAATACAGAGCCGCGCTACAACATCGCGCCCACCCAGAACGTCTTGTTCGTCCACAACGACCAGGAGGGGAAGCAGACTGTGAACGAAGGTCGCTGGTGGCTGGTGCCGTTCTGGGCGAAGGAAATTCCCAAGGCGACCCTGTTCAACGCCCGGAGCGAGACGGCTGCGACGACACCAGCATTCCGAGACGCTTTCAAATCGCGGCGCTGCCTGATCCCGGCTGACGGCTTTTACGAATGGACCGTCAATGCCGACGACGGGAAGAAAGACCCCTGGTTCATTCATCAGCCTGGGGAAGCCCCGTTCTCGTTCGCTGGCCTGTGGGCGCACAACGACAAACTCGGCATCACGAGCTGCACAATCCTGACTGCAGCCGCCGAGGAGCCGATGAAGCAGCTCCATGATAGGCAGCCGGTTATCCTCGATCCGGCATATTACGATGACTGGCTTTCGGCCGACACCACCGTTCCGCAGGCGTCCGAGCTTCTAAAGCATCATCTGGACGGCGAATTGCAGTTCCACCGGGTTTCGCGGGACGTCAACAGCTCGAAATTTCAGGGCAAGCCTGAGATCAATCCGCTCTAAGGAGCGGCTGTAATATGCCTCTACGGTCAGGTTGGGAGTCTCAAATGCTGCTCCCAAAACCGTATATCGCGGGGGTCGTTGCGTTTACCCTGGCTCTTTAAAGCAGCGGCCGCTTCGTTGTGGGCTTCCAGAACGGCTTCGACTTTTTTAATCCCCTTCTTCAGGGCCTTCATCTCATCCGACGACTGAACCCAGTCCTTAATCTCGTGATCAAAGACCCCGATTTCGATGACGCGCTCGATGTATGAGTCACGGAGATCAGGAGTTGACGGCTTGCCGAGGCAATCCAAGATCATGTGCCTTAGAATCCGGCTTCCACCAACCTCGTCACCTACCTCAGAAACCTTGCCGAGTGCGATATCCAACTCCATTTCCCAATCGGAATCCTCGAATTCTTTACTGACTTTTGCGACCTCTGCTCGATCCTTGGTTTTCTTGAGCGCTTCAATATGGGCATTAGCCTTTTCGAGATCGGCCTGGGTAGCTTCCCAGACCTCCCGAGATGTCTTGAGGTCGGAAAGCGCCTTGTCGTGAATAGCGGCATCTACACGCTTGGCTTTTCCAACACTCTCCTTGAGAACGGGCCACTTTTGCGTGAAATCACGGAGCGCCCTGACTCGAACAGCAGCGGCAGGAGCCGGTAGAGACAGCGCCTCCCCCACATCTTCTAAAAGCTGAGTAAGTGCGTCTTCTTGATCGATTTTTACCCCTACCACTCCCAGAAGGGTTGCCTGCATCGCTTCAAAGGTGTTCGGCGGCACAATAATGGGGAAACGATGTGTATTAAGAGCCCAAGCGGCACCTAACTCGGCAAGACAAAATGGGCTTTCCATGTATGCAGGCGATATTAGGGCAACGACAGCCTTAGCCTCTACGGCCTTTACTTTGATCGCGTCTACAAAGTTGTCGCCCTTCTTTACGCCCTGGCCTTCCAAGCTTGAGCAAAATACATTCTCAGAGGTAATGTTCAAAGCCCGAGTTAGTAGCCCTTCGAAAGCTTCGACCAACACTTTGTCAGCGACTGAATGGCTGAGGAAAATCAGTGGAGAGGAGGTTTTTTTGGGCACAGTATAAATCCGCGATAGTTGAATGTGTGCGAATGTTTAATGCAACCACAACGAAAGGGAAGTCCTGAATTACTCTTCTACAGATAATTCGGTTTCGCCCGCGTTTCCGAGCGGAGTTGTTGGTATTTCAGGAAAATCCGAAAACAAACCGGTAAGGAGGCCATTTTGCCCGCACACGTCGAAGAATTTCAGGGCTACCGGATCACGATCTACAGTCCGAGCGGCCACTTTGCCGTCATCACGCCGCCAGGTAGCAACGCCGTGATGCAGCTTGGCAACCGCAGGCCGGAATCTACTGTGGTCGAGGGCAAACTGGCTTGCCTTGATCGGGCGCGGGCGCTGATCGTAACCATGAAATCAGAATGATCTAATGTTCCATGTTGACTCGTTTCGCGAGGAGAACATAATAAGAACAAATCTGCAGGCCGCAACCCGGCTTGTCCACCTATTATAGACAGGTTGTTCCGGCATGGATGACGAGATCGAGCAGCACGAAACCGGCTTTTATCTTGGCGACTTGAACGAGATGGATCATCCGCCCAGCGACCAGCTTACGGCCGAAATCGGCTGGCGAGCAGCGGAATACGATTTCGATTTCTACGCTGCCCCCGTCATGGGGGAATCGGAAATGCCGTCGGCGTCATGGATCGAGGTCGCCTATTCCCGGCACCTTGGCGGCGCGTTCGTCGTCTGGTTTTCGGGCGTCTCGGGCTTGGAGGCCAACGATTTCTGTTCTTATGGATTCGTTGAGTGCCGCGATCTGAAAGCGGGTTTTGACCAGGCATTCTTGCGCCGCTCACTTCTGCAGGGTGCGCCGATTCTTGGCTATCACTTCAATTCCGAGGCCTATTATGCGAGCGTTGACCGTCGTGGGCAGGTGTCATGATCGAGTTCGAACGCATCCCACAGCGTCCTATACGTACTCTCGTTGCTGCACCGGCAGTTCCGGCCGAGGCGGTTGACGAGCAGCCCGCGCCAGCTACGGATCAAGCGCCTTGCGCCGAGGCGTTTGTGCTTTCCGGCGAACCGCCGTCGAGGAAAACCCGAAAGCCATCTGCGGGCGGAAAACCGAAAAACCACAAGGGATCGGCCGGGCCGCACGAAAACACCCTTTTGCTTGATCTGGAAATTGCGTCATGAACCAGGCGGTGCCCGTCGATTACGTCGTGCGGGAAATCAGGACTGATGGCCTACGGGTTTCCATCGCCCGCTGGTGATGACATTGAAGACCCGATTGACCTTATCGCCTGGACAGCAAGAACGCGTGAAAGTCCAAAGTCGACCGCCTCAGGGAGACATCCGAAATTTGAACCGGCGCTATACACGCTGGTATCCAAATTGAGAGTCTTGCGAGAGCAGAACGTCTGAGGGAATTCTTGATCGAATTAATTGACGGTTTTGGATGAATTCTCGTGCCGCGAACATTGCGTTAGCAAGTTATGTGTTGGCTAAACTTGTCGCAATCTCCGCTTCAGTAGTGCTGCGAGATTCGAAACATATCAGCGGAAATATTGTTTATGTCAAAAACACGAGACAATCATTACGTTGCCCAATGGTACCAAGAGGGGTTCTTTGATGAAGGGAAATCGAATTATAGATATCTGGACCTGAAGCCGGATATAGTAACCCTTCCTGATGGGAGGACCTATAAAGGAAAATATAAATTCACTTCCTACCCGTCACAATGCTTCTATATAACCGATCTCTACACGACATTCTTCGGCCGAGAGATCAGCGATGATATTGAGAAGCGGCTGTTTGGGCCTATCGACGATTATGGCTCAAAGGCGGTGCGAGCATTAGTCGGGACCGATAAGAGTGAATGGGTTCGAAACTTTCAAAAGTTATTCGAATACATCGACGCTCAAAAGTTTCGAACGCCAAAAGGTCTCGACTGGATCAGGAGCCATTACGGTGCGCTGAACCAGAACGAGCTTATGCAAGAAATGCAGGGCATCCGCGCGATGAACTGCACGATCTGGTCCGAAGGCATACGGGAGATCGTTTCGGCTGAAAAAGCGGGTATCAAGTTCATCGTTACTGACCATCCCGTCACGGTCTACAATTACGCTCTTACCCCAGAGCAAAACGCGTGCCTCTACCCGAACGATCCGTCGATTGCGCTTAAGGCATCACAAACGATTTTTCCATTGAACAAAGACCTTTGCCTCATACTGACCAATCTGGAATATGCAAAGGACCCAGTCGGTTCCATCCCTACAGACAAGCGTACCTTTGCCCGCAATTTTCGGCAGTCGATGGTTCGGGCTGATGCATTTATCCGCTCGCGGTACCTCTGCGATGAAGATGTCGCCCGCATAAATCTCATCATGAAATCCAGAGCTAAGCGGTTCATCGGTGCTGGTAAGGAAGAGTGGCTTTATCCAGAGAAGATCATTCAAGCAAATTGGGCTGATCTTCGCACCACTCTATTGCCACCCGAGGACGGCCAATGGCTTTTCGGTGGCGAGATGTACGCGAAGTTCGACAGCGGCGAGGTTTATTACCAAGATGAATTTGGTCGTACCGAGAAGCCGAGAGAGTTTCTGCAGAAATCAGTCCAAGAGCCGATGCTCCGCCCCAACGACTTGTGCGGCTGCGGGTCTGGGAGAAAATATAAAAAATGCTGCAAGGAGAAACCACCACATTTCCGGACATCGTGGACCGAGTTGAGCATACGTGAGCGCAACCTGGCACTTTGCCGTGGCATTATCGGAATCCTTGGCCTTGGTAGTGAGAAGGAATGGGTCGATGTTCGTCGCGACCTCTCCGATGAGCAGGTCGTCCGCATATACTCACTCTATGAGGAATTGTGGCCTCTGGAAACCGATCTTTTGGCTCTTCTTCCGAAACCTGATGGTAAAGCCCGAGCGCTTTTCACTGGCATTATCGATCCACGACTGATTTCGGAATTCTTGGTGGGGAGCACCTTGTATTTTGAAGAGATCATCATGGAGAACCCCTTTCTACATCCCGGTAGCGTGAACAAGAAATTCAGCCCTGTCGAAAATCCCAAGGCGTTCCACCAAGAGTTTTTAAAGAGCGCCTTTCTAATGATTATGCTGATGCCACTGATCGAGGATGGCCTTCTAAACGTAATACCTGACCCTTGCATCTTTGATCTACACCTTCGAGATCAGATGATGGCGCTGGCAAAAGACCGGCTTGCGGCCGTGAAGCTTGAACCAGACCCCCGGACGAAATGGTTGATGGCGGACGACTTCAAGAGGAGCATGCTCGTGCTCCCAGATGACGTTATGAGCCGTCAGATCAGAAAGGCTGTCCCCGACATAAGCGACGTCGAAGCGTTGGAAGTCCTGAAATATCAAAAAGCTGTTCGAGAAGCCGACCCGCTTGCCGTCATTCGCCAGGATACAATTGAACCAGGTAAAGATCGTGGCATGCTGATAGCCACTAAAATGGCACCAAACTTTGAGATGTCCGTATATCTGGCACGTGCGACAGGTGCCGTTATTCTGACGGACAGCTCGCTTCGCTGGCAGGAACTCTGCTTTGCCCAGTATCGGCACCAAGGCTTCGTTGTTGCAACTGCACCTCAGTTTTGCGCCCGGTTGCAGAATATCGAGATGAGATTTTTGTATGAAACAAACAGGGCAACGTTAATGCGCCGCAAGGGAGACTTGACCCCCTTTCGAACTCTGATCCAAGAAGTCTACAACTACGCGATAACAACAAATAGTCGCGGTCAAAAAGAGAAGCAAGACGCAAGACTGGCAGCTAGACTGAGCACGATCAACGCTGAGTCGCAAAGGTTGCTACAAAAGAGCGGATCATTGCAGTCTGTTGGACGCATGCGCTGCATAATGCCACTCGGCGGCCTAAATCATAACAATGTCAGCCGCATGCTTTTGACTTCTGGATCACAGTACCACCGCGAAAATGTGCCCATGGCCTTCTACGTCGAAGCAATTGATCCGAACAGATACAGCCAAGACCTGATGTGATGCACAGTTCCCTTTGGTCTCCGGATCGAATGCCGGTTCTGGGGCCTTTTCGAGGTTCGCTTCATCTTTGGAGAGGGCGCAATTGTTGCTCCGCTGTCTTCCAGGACGTTTTGCCACAACCATCTCCGGCCACCAAAGACTTCAAGTCGCGCAATTCTTTGAGTGTTGCTCCGTTTCTTGAGCACCAAATGGACCAACAGCAGAACGTCACGCGCCGTGGTCCGTGGGAAATTTAACGACCACGGTTCAGCTTTCTTGAGCGACAACCACAAAAATTATCATTGCAAACACGAATATCCATGCGAGCACGAACCAGAGAATAGAAGGCAGCGGTGATGGCTTAGGTCCTTCCCGTTTAGGAAAGAGACCGAGGACCTCAGGGATGCCGTGGTCCGTCGCGTCGGAGTATCGATCATGCGATTTTCTGTACTTCATCGCACAAAAGACCGCGCCAATCAGACACATTATAGCAAGGAAATAGAAGGCCATTATTCGTTACTCTGAGCTGCAGGGCGTCCTCTAGGTGATCCCAGAGCCTTAACGACCCGTTAGCTGGATATTGTTTCGAGGATTTCCTTGTGGATTTGCTTTCGATTTCCTTGGTGGCTGACACCGCAATTTATGATTTTTTTTCAACTCGACATGGCGTCCCTGGTGACCATGCGGCATGAATCGCCCGGTGCCGTCGGCTAAACAGGGCAAATGAGCAATTATCTAAAGGTCAACCACGAGGCCGGGGCGAAAACCGTTTATTTCTCGCTCGTGAGCATAACCTCGTGGATTGCAAATGATCCGTGTGTTGGCAAAAACGTAATCGCGGGCGCGATGTATATGCCCATGCACCCACATCGATGGCCTTCGAAGCGTAATCATGCTGGATAAGTCGCTCGCAAAGGCAGCATTCGTAATAGACCCGTGAAACTGCGCGTCGAAACTCTCTTTCAAGGGAGAATGATGCGTTACGACGATGGTGCGACCGTCAAATGGTTTTGACAGCTCTTGATCGATGTACCGTCGGCTTTCTAGATGACGCTTCAAGAGTTCTTGGACGGTGATCATGCCGTTTTCACCCGGCCTACGTTCATCTGACCTAAAGATACATTGGAAATCCAGCATTTGATGGGGAATTAGACCGGACGCCCGCGTGCGTCGCTCTTCCGCTGGGACATGTTCGTCATCGCCGACTTCGACTGAAAAGTCTGTCCAGAGTGTCGCGCCGACGATGCGGCACCCAGCGATTTCAACTTTATTGTTCTCAAGCAGCTGGATGTCGGTTCCTTCGAGTTGGCGGCGGGCTTGATCAAGCGCGAAATCGATGCTGGCGCTGTAATAGTCGTGATTTCCTAGCACGAGGACCACCGGCAGTTTTGGAGAAACGTTCCTTCGCAGATAATCGATACTGGCCGAAACATTATCGGAAATGTCACCAGCACAGATGCATATGTCGGCGTTCGGTACTTTCAGGTGGCCGCCCAACGCCCTTTCCATAACTGAGATGTGTAAATCGCTAACGATCCATGCTCGCAAAGCCATGTTCTTTCGTTATGGCGAAGCGTGTAACGGCTCTGCCAGATGTGTATATCAGGGTGCTTTAGTGATGCGGTGATCTTCGAACCGGCAGCCTAGTTGCGCAATACCGCCTTGGCTTTCTTGGCACCTGGCCAGTGCGATTCCAGCTGAGTTTTATCCAGTCGTTTATGCTGAACGAGCGCGTCCGCAATCTTAAGCAAGGTCGGCTTTAGGCCGTCGAGCATGTCTTTCGCCCGATTGTATTGCTCCTGAAGAATGTCGCTCACCTCGTCTTTCAAAGGCAGATCGTCCCAAAGCCTCGTTGCGGTCGATCTGTCGACCGAGCCCGGCAGGAAATAGAGAGAATTTCCAAAGCCGTATTCGGTGACCATTTGTACTGCCAATGAAGTGGCGGAAGCGAAATCGCTTTCTTTGCTGCCGGTTGACCAGTTAGCGCGATGCCCAAAAACGAGGTCTTCAGCCGCAGCTCCAGCTAGCTTCATCGTTATCATTTTCATGATATCCCAACGGGTAACAAAGGGGCTGGCAGGGACATCAACCATCGTGATGCCGTGCGCCTCCAGGTGGGTGGCAAAGCTGGTAATGTTGTCATAAATCTCGACGTATTCGATCTGGCCGAGAAGCAGCGCACGGGCGCTCAAGGCGTGCCCGGCTTCATGAACCGCTATCCGATATAATGTTTTCGCGTCCAGCGGTGGTGGCACCTGAACCCTTTCCTTTAGGTCGTTTACAGTGACCTCTCGGTTCGCGTTCCTGGCTATACGACGTGCTTCGCGAGCCAATCGTTCGAGATCGGCACCGCTTTTTCCCGGAAGACGAGCTGCAATTTGCTGGAGAGCATCATCCGTTGCCAGGGTCGGGAGGTGGTACCCGAGAATTTGTGCCCGGGCTGTCGCATCCGGTAACGGAAAAAGAACATGCTTTTCTAAGCGGCCGCTACGGAGAAGCGCTGGGTCTATACGTTCCGGAAAGTTACACGCGCCAACCACGACAACGCCCTCGCGACCGTTGATCCCGTCGACACATTCAAGCAGCGCATTTACGACAGTTGTTGAATAGGTCTCATGGCGGGCAGGAAATTTTGCTCGGTCCCCGATGGCATCGATTTCGTCAATGAACAGCAAAGACGGTGCATTTTCCTTTGCAGATGCGAAGGACTGGAACATTGCTTTGAGCATGTCGCCGAGATCACCGTCTTTGGCACTTTGCCATTCTGGGATCGATGTGGCCTTCAGATGCATTCCGCAATTGGCAGCTAGTGCGGCGGTAAACTGGGTTTTGCCTGTGCCGGAAGGGCCGTAAAATAGGCAACCTCGGTCGATTTCTGACCAGGGGAGGTTACCACGTCGCCAATCTTCCAAATCTTGCTTCAAGGCTTTGGCCCATATACTGGCTTCGCCGAACCCTTTTTCAATGTCGAGACGGCGAGCTTTACCGGAGCTATCCAGCCGCATTGCAGCTTTTAGTTTTGAAGCGGCTCGGGCAACTGGTTGCCCGCGCCGGAAGATTGCCTCCATCCGCTCAGATGGCTGCTGTGCGACTATCGCGACCTGCTCGTCTGACAGGTCGCCGCAACTCCGAAACTTGCTAAGAGCGCGAAGGTGTCTCGGCTCGCAAAGTCTAACCCGGTCGACGAGCGTAGCGGCCAGTTCTAAATCCTCATGAAGGACAGTGCCCTCCTGGGTGAAAATGACCAACTTATCGCCTGACTCAAGCAATTCTTCCGCATCGATCTCCCATCCACGACGATGTTTAGATGTCGGATGCAGGCAGATTTTGACCCCTTTCTGAGACTTAAGGATGATCTTTGCCGCCTCGTCCATATCGGCTAACCGCCAATTGGACGGAACTGAGAAGACGGCAACGCATGAGGGTTCCGACAAATGACCGATGTTCCTGCGAAAAAGCGCGACCAAGGCGCAATAGGACAAAAAGTCTGCTGACGACTTCAGCGCGATAGCTGCGTTGTTGCGTTTTGCTTTGCGGAACTCATCTGTTCGGGAAGCTTTTAGATTGTCGGATGCCTTTTGGAGCTTAAAAATAAAGCTATCGAGGCTGTCGACGAGGGCCTTGTCCATAAGTCGATCCGTTCGTCTGGTCAGCCGATGAGCCCTTGGTCGAAATGATACCAACGACTTACTGTCCTCGCTATCTTCCGCTTCTGATCGAGATAGTAGATTTCACTCGTTATTCCTGGACCATCTTTAATGCTTGGATGACCAGACATTTCGCCGAGAAGACATGGCACTAAGCGCTGTGCCAACATGCAATTGCGAATGATGACGGCATCGGTTTTCTCAATCGTGCCGCCTGGGCCCGCAAGGCGTTCAAGGTCGTTGATCAGCGACTTTAGCCTCGGGAGGAGCACTCCTGGCGGAGTTCCAAGCCATTTGTCGTTCATTCGAAAGCCCCCGTGAATTGATAATCCGTCTACTCAGACGGTTTAAACTGATTCGCGAGACAAGCACAAAGAAAAAAAGACATAAAAACTAACTGAAAGGCAAGCACGCATTTATTTGACATTTCCTTGCTTGGTCGTGTTTTCCATCATGGATGAAGGTCTTGGCTAGTCAGTTCCGCGCGGCACGAGCGCTTCTTGAATTAGATCAAGAGGCCGTTGCCGCATGGATCAAGCTTGATCAGCAGGAGATCAGTCGCTGGGAAGGAGCAAAATATAAGCTTCTCTCAGCCGATGGCATTAATCTTCGCAACGCGTTTAAATCGAACGGTATCGAGTTCATCGCCAAGAGCGATGAGGCAGGTGCTGGTGTGCGCTTGTCCAAACCTGGGCCTGAAGACTATACAAAACGATCACAGTTTCGCGCCGCACGAGCTTTGGCAAATCTGACAATAAGAGATTTGGAGCAAGCTTCCGGAATCAACCGAAACTTTATCTTTCGCCTGGAAGCCGGAAAAATCGGCGGGATAAACTTAGACAAGATCAGGAAGCTGGAGGAAGCGTTCATCCGGCTGAACATTCGGCTCATTGAGAATGGTGAGAAATGGGGAGCGGGAGCCCGATGGTCCGTTCACGAACCCTTCCAAGAGCCTTAAATGCCTGCATAATGATCAGGGTTTGTGCACCCGTATGCCTCTGAGTTACCGTCTATCAAAGACGCGAAATCGGTTGTGGCTTGGGGTGCGCACACTTTGCTGTGCATTCTTTAGATGCACGATCTGGCTTTGCAAAACACAGCCGGGTGCAGCATCGAACAGGCAATTTGCCGATGCTTGGAAGCTATGGTTGGGCTCTCCGAAAAGCAAAAAAGCCATCCATCCTTCCAACTTATTGCCCAAATTTGAAGGATGCTTGCTGCTGTGTGCGATTTCTGACCGGTACGGGTACCGACTATCAAGTCTCTGATAAATAGAGCCAAAACCGAATCGGTACGACCGGTATGCCCATAAAATTGCTCTATCCTGCTGAGCTATGGGACCACGTGAGGAATTCCATACAAAAGGCGAGGCGTTTAGCCAAGCCCTTTCCTTGTCCTCATTCCGTCAACCGATGTTCGGCGAGACGCACCCAATACGAAATG
>Ga0209257_1000962_pt1 | contig 39559 bp, 34 predicted proteins | sample AraplaCvi_mCL_r2_FD_184277 | JGI IMG/M metagenome (GOLD analysis project Ga0209257, IMG submission 184277) | Arabidopsis root microbial communities from North Carolina, USA - plate scrape MF_Cvi_mCL_r2 (SPAdes) (version 2) | ecosystem: Host-associated > Plants > Roots > Endosphere | place: USA...
CGTCGCCGCGCTCGCGGGTGCCCCCATCTTCATGGCGATCGTGCTGCGCCGCGGGAGGAGCAGCCATGTCTGATCTGGTCCTCGACAACCTCACCGTCCGCGCGAATGGCAAGACCCTGCTCGACGCCGTCTCCGCAACCATCGCGCCCGGCCAGCTCACGGCGATCGTCGGCCCGAATGGCGCGGGCAAGTCGACCCTGCTCCGCGCTGTCGCCAACATCACCGCATCGAGCGGCGGTATCCGTCTGGATGACACCGACCTCAGGGCATGCGGGCCCCTCGACCGTGCCCGCCGCCTCGCCTATCTGCCGCAGGCGCACGAGCTCGCGTGGGACATCAGCGTCGCCGACATGGTCGCACTCGGCCGTTTCGCCTTCGGCGCGGTTCCCGGCCGCCTCCGTACCGAAGATGAAATCGCCATAGCACAGGCCATGCGCGATACGCGCTGCACCGACCTCGCCCACCGCCCCGTCACCAGCCTTTCGGGCGGCGAGCAGGCGCTCGCCTGCCTCGCGCGCGTGCTTGCGGCCGATACGCCTGTATTGCTCGCCGATGAACCCGCAGCGGCGCTCGACCCCGCGAACCAGTATCGCGTGATGGAATGCCTCGCGGCGCGCGCCAGCGCCGGCCGCACGGTCGTGGTCGTTCTGCACGACCTGTCGCTCGTCGCGCAGTTCGCGGATTCGGTGCTCTGGCTGCACGATGCAAAGCTCGTCGCGCACGGCCCCGCGACCCGCGCCGAGTTTGAACGCCATGTCCCGGCCCTGTTCGCCCGCGCGCCGGGTTTCGCGGCCGACGGTTCGAACGCGCTCTATTTCCGCCGCGATACCGACAGTTAACTGGCTATTTGCCGCCTCCGCGCTATGGCTGCTGCCCGCTGGAGGAATCGCATGAAAGTCTTTGTCACCGGCGGCGCCGGCTATATCGGCAGCCATACCTTGGTCGCGTTGCTCGCAGCGGGGCATGAGGTGTGCGTGTTCGACAATTATTCGAACAGCTCGCCGGTGTCGCTCGCGCGCGTCCGCCAGCTCACCAACCGCGACATGGAGATGGTCGAGGGCGATATCTGCGACCTCGATCGGCTGACAGCGACGCTGGCGGCTTTCACGCCCGACGCGGTGATGCATTTTGCCGGGCTGAAGGCGGTCGGGGAGTCGAACGACATTCCGCTGCGCTATTACCAGACCAACGTCACCGGCACGATGAACCTGCTCGCGGCGATGGACGCCGCCGAATGCCGCCGCATCGTATTCTCCTCCTCGGCGACGGTCTATGGCGAGGCGCAGTATCTGCCGTTCGACGAGGCGCACCCGATCGGCCCGACCAATCCCTATGGCCGGACGAAGGCGATGGCCGAGGGCGTGATCGGCGACTGGGCGAGCGCGACTCCCGGGGCGTCGGCGGTGCTGCTGCGCTATTTCAACCCCGTCGGCGCACACGAATCGGGCCGTATCGGCGAAGATCCGCGCGACATTCCGAACAATCTGATGCCCTTCGTTGCGCAGGTCGCGGTCGGGCGCCGCGACAAGCTGTCGATCTTCGGCGACGATTACGACACCCGCGATGGTACCGGCGAGCGCGACTATATCCATGTCGTCGACCTCGCCGCGGCGCATCTCGCCGCAATCGAATATGCTGTGCGCACCACCGGGTGCGAAGCCCTCAACGTCGGCACCGGTCAGGGCATCACCGTTCGCGAACTCGTCGCAGCCTATGAACGCGCGTGCGGCCACCCCATCGCCTTCGAAATCGCCCCTCGCCGCCCCGGCGACGTCGCGAGCAGCTATGCCGCGACAGCCAAGGCCCGCGAACTGCTCGGCTGGCGTGCTGCACTCGACGTCGACGCGATGTGCGCCAGCAGCTGGCGCTGGCAGTCCGAAAATCCGCACGGTTTCGAAGGCGACTGACACCTTCCGAAACCGGGAACCAAAGCTCCCCGACCGGGTTATCGTCCCTGAGGCGGAGGGCGATCGACCATGCGCGACATATTTTTATCAACTCCGGAGTGGAGGCTTCCCGCCGGCTCCCCCGCAACTGTTTGCTTGAGCGAAACGCCGGCAGCGGCTAGTGCAGGCGCCGGGGGTGTTGGATATCCATTGGAAATTGACCGATAAATGACGATCTCCGACGACAAATACTGGCGCCATCTCCGCGCCGCACTCCTGACCTTCATCGTCGACCGCCCCCGCAGGCAGCGCCAGTTCACGGCCGTCGCCGTCGACGGCATCCTCTGCATCGCGGCGGTGGTGATCGCCTTTTCGCTGCGGCTCGGCATCTGGGACCTCGTTTCCGCGCCGATCCTGACGTTCAGCGCCATCGCCCTTGCACTCTGGTATCCCATCGCGTGGCGAGCGGGCGTCTACCGCTCGCTCATCCGCTATTCGGGCGCCCGCACCGTCGCCGATCTCGTCATCGCCTGCGGCCTGCTTACTTTGCCGCTGGTCGCCATCCTCGTAACCTTCCGCATCCACGACGTACCCCGCACGCTGAGCATCCTGCACCCGATCATTTTCCTCCTGCTGCTGGCCTCGAGCCGCATCTTCGTCCGCTTCGCGCTGCTTGACCTGCTCAAGGTGGTCGATGTCGACGCCCGCCGCGTGCTCGTCTATGGCGCCGGTCGCGCCGGACAGCAGCTTGCGCTGTCGTTGCGGCACGAACCGAAGGTCCACCTCGTCGGCTTCATCGACGACGATCAGCGGCTCGACGGGCAGCGCCTCGACGGCACGCCCGTCTTCGGCTCGGCCCGGCTGGAGCGCCTTCTTGACGATACGCATGTAGACGAGGTGCTGCTTGCGATCCCCAGCGCGTCGCGCACGCGGCGCCGCGAGATCATCGAAACACTGCAGGACGAAGGCATTTACGTCCGATCGCTGCCCAATCTGACCAACGTCATCGACGGCAGCATTACCGTGAACGACCTGCGCGAAATCCAGATCGAGGAACTGCTCGGGCGCGAGACCGTCGCCGCGAACGAGTTGCTGATGGGCAAGACGATCGTCGGCAAGACCGTGATGGTCTCGGGCGCCGGGGGCTCGATCGGCAGCGAGCTTTGCCGTCAGATCGTTCGCTGCCGTCCTGCCCGGCTGATCCTGCTCGAACAGTCCGAATACGGGCTTTACGCGATCGAGCAGGAACTCGGCGAGCTGATGAAAGAGCTTGGCGTCGACGTCCCGCTGATCCCCGAGCTTGCCAATGTGTCCGAACGCTCGTCGATGACGCGCATCTATCGCCACTACCGGCCCGATACGGTCTTCCACGCCGCCGCCTACAAGCATGTGCCGCTGGTCGAGGCGAACCCGCTGTCGGGTCTGCGCAACAATATCATGGGCACGCTGCACAGCGTCGAGGCAGCGGAGGCCGCCCGGGTTTCGAACTTCATCCTGATCAGCACCGACAAGGCGGTGCGCCCGACGAACATCATGGGCGCATCGAAGCGCGTGTGCGAACTGATCCTTCAGGCACGCGCCGAACAGCCGGGCACGAAAACGATCTTCAGCATGGTGCGCTTCGGTAACGTGCTCGGTTCGAGCGGGTCGGTCGTCCCGCGCTTCAAGGCGCAGATCGCCGCCGGCGGCCCGGTTACCGTCACCGACCGCGAGATCACCCGCTATTTCATGACAATCCCCGAAGCCGCGCAGCTCGTCATCCAGGCGAGCGCGATGGCGAAGGGCGGCGAAGTGTTCGTGCTCGACATGGGCCAGCCGGTGAAGATCATCGACCTTGCCCGCACGATGATCCGCCTGTCAGGACTTGCGATCCGCGACGGCGACAATCCCGACGGCGATATCGAGATCGTCGAAACCGGATTGCGGCCCGGCGAAAAGCTCTATGAGGAGCTGCTGATCGGGGACAATCCGCAGTCGACGAACCATCCGCGGATCATGCGGGCGCGTGAAATCCTGTGGCCCTGGGCCGACCTTGAACAGGCGCTCGCCCAGCTCGACGGAACGATCCGCCAGAGCGGCGATGCCGATGCGGCGGTCCGGATCATCGGGCGGCTCGTCCCCGAATACGCACCCGAGAACGCCGGAAAGATCAGCGCCTAAAGCCCGATCTGATCGAGCAGCGAGGCGTTCACCTGGTGCACGTCATATTTGTCCTCGGCGATCTTGCGGCTCGCGGAGCCCATGCGGGCGCGGATCGAAGCGTCAGCGCCCAGTTCGATCATCGCCCGTGCCAGACCTTCGGCATCCTTCAGCGGCACCAGCCGGCCGTTGAGCCCGTCGACCGTGGTTTCGCGGCAACCGGGCGCGTCGGTCGTAATGATCGGCCGCCCCATCGCCATCGCCTCCAGCACGGTGCGCGGCGTTCCCTCGCGCCACGACGGCAGTACGAAGACCGAAGCCTCTGCCAGCGCCGGACGAACATCGTCGAGCAGACCGAGATATTCGATCCCGTCGGCGATCCATTCGTCGAGCTCGGCGCGCGTCACCGCATCAGGGCCGGTATCGAGCATCCCGGCCACCATGATGCGCGCACCCGGAACCGCCGTACGCACGGCCCGGCTTGCCTCGGCGAGCTCATAGAGCCCCTTGCTGTGCAGCAGCCGCGCGATCGTCAGGAATACCGGTTGTTCGGGGAGCGGGGCCAGCGCGAACTGGTCGAGATTGATTCCCGATCCATTGACCATAACGACCTTCGAGGCGTCGGACAGACAGCCCGCCGCGATGAAATCGTCGCGATCGTCGGGATTCTGGAAAACGACATGGCCGTTGGCATTGGTCGCCAGCCGGTACAGCCCCTGCGCGACTTTCTGCGTCAATTTGCGGATCAGGCCGCTCCGCTCGATGAACGCGAAGCCAAGCCCTGTCACCATACTCGCCGACCGTGCGCCGGCCTTTCGTGCGGCGAGGCTGCCCCAGATATTGGGCTTGATCGTGTAATTGAGGACGAAATCGATCCGCTGCCCGCGGATCAGCCGGACCATGCTGCGGTAATATAGAATGTCGCTCGTGAACGAGACCTTGGTCCGCTTGAGCGCGATATCGTGCGGGATCGCGCCCATCCGCCGGAAATGGTCTGCGAACTCGCCCTGCAGTTCGGGCGAGGCGACATGCACCTCATGTCCCCGCCGGATCATCTCCTCGGCGAGCGCGGACCGGAAGTTATAGAGATAGTGGGCGTGTGACCCGTTGATCAGAATCTTGGCCATATTTCCGTTTCGTCCTGCGCGCCCGCTTGACGCCTTCGTGCGCGAGGCGTCAAGAGCGGACTTGAGCCGGCGCTTGAACCAGCGTCTCGTTGCAAGGGTATGAAAGACAATGCGTATTGCGGTCGCAGGCGCCACGGGTTTCCTCGGAGGACATCTCGCCGACCATCTTGGGGCGAAAGGCGTCAGCATGGTGCCGATAGGGCGCACCGAGGATGCGGCGACGCTGGCGCAAAACCTTGCCGGATGCGATGCGCTGATCAACTGCGCCGGCGAGAAGAGCGGAATCGGGTCCGCCGCCGAGGACGCCAATGTTGCCCTGCCAGAACGCCTGTTTCTCGCCGCCGCCGCTGCCGGCGTTCCGGCCTTTGTCCACGTCAGCAGCGTTGCCGCCCTGACCAGCGCGACGCACCCCGGAGAGACGGTATCCGACGATTATCGGGGCCAGCCGACGACCCCCTACGGGATCAGCAAGCGGCGAGGCGACGACAGGCTTTCGGACCTCGCGCCAAGCCATCCCGCGACGCGGCTCGCGATCCTCCGCCCGCCGATCCTGATCGGCGCCGACGCGGGCGGCCCCTTTGCGATGCTGCGTGCGGCGGCGCGGCGCGGCCTGCCGCTGCCGATCGGCGGCACGAACAACCGGCGCAGTATCGTTCACGTCGATAATTTCGCCGCCGCGCTGCTCGCAGCCGCCGAAGCCGGTCTCGCGGGAACCTATATCGTCACCGACTCCGCTCCGCTTTCGACCGCCGAATTCCATGCGCGCATATCGCGCGCGCTTGGCCGCAAGCCCCGGCTGTTTTCGATCGGCGGCGCCGGACGCGGGTTCCTGCGACGGCTCCTCGGCCAGCGCGGCGACAGCCTGTTCGGCGACGCTGCCTTTTCGGGAGAGCGTTTCGCCAAGGACTGTCCGCTCGACTGGCCCGTCCCGGCGGTTTCGCTGATCGAGCGCGCGGTCGCGCCTTAACGCTGCGCCGCGTCGCCGCGCCCGCCGCCGCCGAAGGTGTGCAGCAAGATCCGGATATCGCCCGACAGGCTCTGGTTCGCGACATAGTCGCCATCGATCGCCGCAAGCCGTTCGGGCTCCGACATATCGACCCCCTGCACCTGCGCCAGCCCCGTTACCCCGGGCCGCACGCGAAATACGCCATGCCGCTCGCGCGCGTCGATCAGTTCGTGCTGGATCGGCAGGCACGGCCGCGGCCCGACCAGACTCATGTCGCCGCGCAGCACGCAAATGAGCTGCGGCAGTTCGTCGAGCTTCAGCTTGCGGATCAGCGCGCTCGACCGCGAAATGCGCGTGACCGCGACTTCGTGTGACGGACGGTCGCCGGTCGTCGGCGCCATCGTGCGGATCTTGTAGAGGCGAAACGGCCGCTGATTGCGGCCGACGCGCGATTGCACGAACAGCGGGTTGGCACGGAATTCCAGTCCCGAAAGCAGCGCCGCGACAAGGCAGACGAGAACCGCCGGCACGAAGAGCAGCGCCGAGATCACCAGATCGAATCCGCGTTTCAGCATCGCGCCGCGCTCAATTCGCCCGCTGCGCGTCGAGCCACGCCTGGAACATCAGGATGTCCCATACATGATAGTGCCAGCGGCGCCGGCCGCTCCGCGTCTCGCTCCACAGGCGGCGTACCTCGTCGACGTCGAAAAAGCCTTCGCGCTTCAGCCGGTCTTCGCCCAGCAGATCGTCGGCCCAGTCGCGTAGCGGCCCCTGCAACCAATGGTCGATCGGCACGCCGAATCCCATCTTCGGCCGCTCCATGATTTCACGCGGGACGTGGCGATAGAGAAGCTGGCGCAGCGGCCATTTGGACTCGCCATTCTTAAGCTTGTGCGCAAGCGGCAGCGCAAGCGCGAACTCGACGACGCGGTGATCGAGCAGCGGGACGCGCGATTCCAGACTGACCGCCATGCTCGCGCGATCGACCTTCACCAGGATGTCGTCGGGCAGATAGGTCCGCATATCGAGATACATCATGCGATCGCGGAAATCGCTACCCTCCCAGTCCGGATCGTGGGCGGTGAGAAGCGTCTCTGGCTCGCGCGCGCCGGGAACGAACCGCTCTGGATGCTTCGCGTGCGAAATAAGCGAACGATAGAAATCGTCCGAACGCTCGACGTCGAGCACGTCGGCAAGCTTGAGCAGCCGGTCTCCGACCGCGAGCGTGCGCAGCTTCGCGGGCGCAGCCCTCATCAGTCCGTCGATCGCGCGCGCCGGGGTCAGCCGCAGCGCCGCGGCAGCCGCCTTGCGCATCCCGCGCGGCAGCTTCCCGAGCCGCCGCCAGATGTCATAGCCCTGCGCATAGCGATTATAGCCGCATAGCAGTTCGTCGCCGCCATCGCCCGACAAGCTGACGGTCACCTCGGTCCGCGCCAGCTTGCTGACCAGCAGCGTCGGGATTTGCGACGAGTCCGCGAAAGGCTCGTCCCAGTGATGCGGCAGCAGCGGAATCTGGTCGAGCGCGTCCTGCGGGGTGACGTAAAGCTCGGTATGATCGGTGCCGAGGTGCGCGGCGACGCGCTTTGCATGATGCGCCTCGTCATATTCGGCTTCGGAGAAACCGATCGAGAAGGTCTTCACCGGCCGCTGCGACTGCGCCTGCATCAGCGCGACGATCGTGCTCGAATCGTAGCCGCCCGACAGGAAGGCGCCGAGCGGCACGTCGGCGGCCATGCGGATCTTGACCGCATCGCTCAGCAGCGTGTCGAGCGCATCGACCGATGCTTCGGCCGACCCCGCGAAGGGATTGGCGCGCCCCTCGCGCGCCTTTTCGGCGATGTCCCAATAGGCGACCGGATCGGGCAGCGTCCGGTCGTCGGGGCAGATCTCCAGATAATGGGCGGGCGGCAGTTTCAGGATGCCGTCATAGATCGAATAGGGGCCGGGCACATAATTGTGCCGCAGGAACAGCGCCAGCGCGTCACGGTTCACCCCGCCCCGCCATGCCGGATGCTGGCGCAGCGCCTTCAGCTCCGATCCGAAGAGCAGTGCAGACCCCTGCATCCCGTAATAGAGCGGCTTTTCACCCATGCGATCGCGCGCCAGATAGAGCTTGCGTTCGGCGCGATCCCACAGCGCAAAAGCGAACATCCCGTTCGCCCGCTGCAGCGTGCCGAGCACGCCCCACACCGAAAAGCCCGCGAGCAATGTTTCGGTGTCCGAATGGCCACGCCACGCGATCGCGCCCGCGGCTTCGAGCTCGCGGCGCATGTCGAGATGATTGTAGATCTCGCCGTTATAGCTCAGCACATAGCGGCCGTCGGTGCCGAGCATCGGCTGGTGCCCGGCGGGCGACAGGTCGATGATCGCAAGCCGGCGATGCGCCAGCGCGATCCCCGCCTCGCCGTCGACCCAATAGCCGTCGCTGTCGGGTCCGCGGTGGACGATCGTATCCGCCATCCGCCGCAGCAGCGCTTCACCGTCGGCAAAACCCGCCCGGTCGAGGAACCCCGTAAAGCCACACATCAATCGTCTCTTTTCAGCATCGAATCATAGAGCCCGGCATAGGCCTCGACGGTGGCATCGAGGCCATAGGTGGCAACAATCCTGTCGCGCGCCGCTTCGCCCATTTCACCACGGTGCGCAAGGTCCATCGCGGCAATTTCACCAATTGCTTCCGCCATTTGCGCCGCACCGCCCGGCGGAACGACACGCCCCAACCCGTTCATCAGCCGCGCGCTGTCGCCGACATCGGTGGCGACGCACGGCAAGCCCGACGCCATCGCCTCGCCAAGCACATTGGGGAAACCCTCGTTCCGGCTCGACGCGAGGCAGAAGAGATCGAACGCCGGCAGGATCGTCTCCACGTCGGGGCGGCGACCGAGCAGCCGGAAGCGTGCGCGCTTTTCGGGCGCGATGACATCGACGATCGCAGGATTATTCTCGTCGAGCCCCTCCCCGACCATGACGACGCGCAGGTCGGGATTGCTGCCGAGCGCGCGGTCGCAGGCGTCGAGAAACGTCGGGATGTCCTTCATCGGGTGAAAGCGCCCGACATAGCCCAGCGCGACCGCGTCCGCGGTCAGCCCCAGTTTCTTGCGCCATTCCGTGCGGCGTGCCGGGTCGGGCCGCCATTTCTGCGTATCGAAGCCGTTGGGGATCACAAGCGACCGGGCACCCGAATAGCCATGCGCTTCATGCTGCTCGCACGCGCGGTAGCTGTTGTAGATGATTGCGCGCGGTGCGCCCGACAGCGGCTTCAGGGCGTTGATCGTCCACCGCGTACCGCGTTTCTCGAGCCCGATTGCATCGAGCGACTGGCGGATGTTCCAGCTTACCGCAGGCTTCGGCGATTGACCCCATGCGGCGGCACTCGCCGCCAGGTTTCCGTGATACATCCATCCTTGCACGATGCCCGGCGCGATCTCGCGCACCAGCGTACGAAGCCGCGACAGCGCGCCGACAGGCCCCGTCCCCTCGCGCATGCCCAGCGCATGGACGGAAATACCGAGGTCGCGCAGCAACGGGCCATAATGGCCCGGTCCCGACAGCGACACGACATGGTTATCGAACCGGTGCCGCAACCCCGATTGCAGGAGATTGAACAGCGAACGTTCGGCTCCGCCCGTATCCAGGCCGGTGATGACGTGGAGGACGCGTGGCAATGATGTCGTCATGAGGTCAGGCGCTGGCGGGCCGGACAGGACGGCGCTTCGAAAGCGAGAGGAACCAGATCGCCAGGATCAGGATGACCGTCGGGGTCATGCTGAGCGTCAGATTCTTCGGATCGCCCTGGAAATAATAGATGCCCCAGTAAAGGACGAACGGCGCATAGATCACCGGGAAAACCGACTTGTCGAAGGTACGGATCTCCTTCGCCCGGTCGAGCAGCCCGAGCACGAAGGCATAGATGCCGCTGGAGATCACGACGCCGGGAAAACCGAGCGAATAATAGCCGTACCCCACCAGTCCCGGCGGCGTCATCTGCTCCCAGACGCCATGGACGAGATAGGTGTTGAGAACGACGATCGTCTCGGGCTTTTCGATTCCGAACAGGCGGCCGGGAACAAGGTACAGCGGGATGGCGAAGCTGTCGTAATAATAGCTGTAGTCGAGACCGCTGTACGAGAAGGCTCCGACCAGCGACGCGATGAATTCGTCATAATAGCCGACGACGGGTGCCAGCGGGATATATTTGTAGTTGCTGACGACATCGCCGATCGTCAGGTCGTCCTGATACAGCGAGGCCGTGATATCCTTGCCGACCCCGACGAAGAAATCGGCCATCAGCGCAAGCAGCACGAAGAACAGGACCATGCCCGGGCGCAGTCCGACGCCCCGTGGATAGCGCGTAGCCATCCAGGTGAAGATCAGCATCAACGCGAAAATCAGGACCTGCCCGCGGCTGCCCCAGATCAGCGACACCATGATCGACAATATCGCCGCGGCGATCAGCAACGGCATATAGCGCCGCCCCTCGGCCGCCACGAATGCCATGGCAATAACTGCGGCAAGAAAGGCCATGGTGGTCAGATTCTGGATGAAGATGAAAGAACCCTCGGTCTCGAGGTAGTCGTCCTGCAACCCCTGCCGGATCAGGCCCGTCAGCTCGACCGTACGAAAATATCCGCCATATTGATAGGTATAGGCGTAGAGCGAGAAGGCGCCGAGCGCGAGCATCACCCCATAGACGATACGCAGATTGAGCGTCCGCGCGATCGTTCCGACCTGATATTTCGGATGCGAGAAATATCGCGAGCGCTTCCCCGACCCATAGAAGATAATGCAAGTGAAATATGAAATCAGTACTGCAATGGCTATTTCGAGTACCACCTGCGGGTCTTCGTTAAGACCATATATATTTACGTTGTCTCCATAAAGGTCTTTGAAGAAAAATACCGCGAGCGGGCACAGGCCATACACGATCGCAAAATTCATGCTCATGATGAATCGACCATCGAGCCGCACCTTGGCGACCTGCCGGATTATTTCTTTCGATAGTGCGTGGAGAAATATGAAGGAGAAGATAAGTATGCTCAGAACAGACATTTTTTACTCTATCTTGCCTTCTCGTCACCCATTATGGTGAAGCGTCCCGACCTGACCATGCAAAGAAGAAAAATGAAAATCCTCTTCCTCACATCCTCGATGGAAACCGGGGGAGCAGAACGTGTCGCCGCGCTGCTTGCGAGCGCTTGGGCAGATCAGGGCCATGACGTCACGCTGATGCCGACCTTTTCCGGACGAGGCGATTGCGCTTTCCCGCTGTCAGATTCCGTCGAACTCCGGTTTCTCGCCGATATCGCTTCGCCAAACGCCGGAAAACTCGCGCGTCTCCGGACTCTTCGTGCGTTCATACGGTCTGCCCAACCCGATGTCATCATTTCATTTCTACCGCACGTCAACGCCGCCGCGGTCGCGGCGGCCGCGGGGCTGGGCATTCCGGTCGTCGCCTGCGAGCGGACCTATCCGCCGCTTCTCCAGCCGCCCCTGCCGCCCTTCTATCGCGTCGCCCGTCGGCTGACCTATCCCTTTGCCGCGGCGCTGGTCGGCCAGACCGAGACTGCAGCCGTCTGGCTGCGCGCGCGGGCCGGCCGCGCCCCGGTCGCGACGATACCCAATCCGGTGGTGAATCCACTGCCGTCCAATCCGCCCCGGCTGAACCCCGGCGACCTGTTCGATCCCGACCGGAAGCTCGTCCTGTGGGCGGGGCGTTTCGAGGAATCGAAACGCGCCGACGTCCTGATCGACGCGTTCGCCCGTATCGCCGCCGGTGCGTCCGGATGGGATGTCATATTGCTCGGCGACGGGCCGGCGCGTGCAGCGGCGGTCGAACGGGTAAGGCAGCACGGGCTGGAAGACCGCATTCGCCTGCCCGGCTTCGCGGGCAACCTTGCCGAATGGTATGCGCGCGCCGACGCATTCGTCATGACCTCGTCGTACGAGGGCTTCCCCAACGCGCTGCTCGAAGCCCTGGCCCAAGGCCTGCCTTCGATCGCCTTCGACGTGCTGACCGGCCCCGCCGAACTCGCCGACAACGGCCGGCGCCTGATCCTCCTGCCCGACCGCGACCATGTCGACGCGCTCGCGGATGCCCTTTCGACGTTACTCTCCGACGAGGCGCGGCGCGCGGAACTTGGCCGCGCGGCGCTCGAAACCGCTACCGACTATTCGAAGGATCGCGTCCTCGCGATGTGGGACGACCTGTTTGCGAAGGTCGTGCGCTCAGGCGGCGCGACGGAAGCGAAACTCTGAACAGCCGGTTCCGAACAGTCCGAGCTTGGGGTGAAGCTCCAGCACGAGTTCGGGCTCGAAACCGCGCGCGCGCATGAAATCGATGATTTCCTGCTCGGTCGCCGATTCATAGGGATAGCCGCCGAGCCAGTCGTCGACGTCGTTGTAGAAGTTCATCCCGCGCTGGTCCTTGTATTCGGCGATGAACTTCGACGGGCTGTTTCCGGTCAGCAGCAGGCGCAGCTTGTACCCGGCGATATAGGGCACACGGATGAGCGAACGGACAAACGAGCCGCCGTTGGTAAAGACCTTCTTCTCGACCTTCCATGCCCAGCAGAGCGGCGTCTTGCGATAGATCGCCAGGACGAACTGGCCGCCCGCCGCGACATGCGTCGCCGCCTTGTCGATCGCGTCCCACATCGCACCGGTGTGGTGCAGCACACCCCACGAATAAACGATGTCGAAGGTGCCGAGGTCACGCGCTTCGGGGTCGAGGATCGACACGAGCCGCGCCTCGATATTCTTTTCGGGCCAGTTCGCGGCGACCACCTTGCGCGTCGTTTCGATCGAATTGGCGTCGATGTCGACCGCCATCACCGACTTTGCGCCGAGGCGCAGCGCCGCAAGGCTGTGGAGCCCCGATCCGCTGCCGATGTCGAGGAAGGTCCGGCCCTCGATATCTTCCTTCGGGATCAGCTTGAGGACACCCGCTTCGGCGTGCCGGATCGCCTCGTCGTCGATCTTCTCCGAATAATCCTTCCAATTTGCACCGAATTCAAAGTGCGTCGAAACATCGGTCAGACTTGCAGACATTCTCAAAAAGCTCCTTGGCCCGCGCATTTGCAGGCAGATGATTCAGATAGGTTCAAAGCGGGCGCCCGCGGGCGCGAAAAGCGGAAACGCGGCTCAGCGCGTGACGCGCGGGCCCGAAATTCGTTGCGACGAGGATCGCGCAATAGACTGCTATCCCTGTGAAAATCTGCACTGCGAGCCGTACCAATGCCACAGTCCAGCCGGTGGCGCCATATGACCATCGATCGATGCCGTAGAGGATCGCGGCCATGACGGTTACCGCCACCAGAATCTTGCCGAGATCGGCAAGCGGCAGCGAGACCGTCCCCGGCAGCCGGGTCGAAACGAGCGCCGCGATGGTACAGCCGGCCGCCGCCGCGATCAGGCTGGCCCACGCCGCGCCCGCACCGCCATAGGCGGGGATCAGCACGAAGCACCCGGCAACGAGCAGGCCGATCATCACCCCGGCGTTGACGATCGGCAGCACCGTGCGCTTGGCGATCTGGTATCTGAGATCGACGACGAACGACTTCAGGTTGATGAACAGCGCGGTCGCCGCGAACAGGCCGAGCGATACCGCAGCGTCGGCGCGGATCGCCTTGCCGGTGATCATCCACGCCAGATCGTCGGCGACGAAATGCAGGCCGACCGCGCTCGGCAACAGCAAACCGACGAACAGCAGGATATATTGCGAATAAAGCTGACGCTCCTCCTCGTCCTCTTGCGCCGAATGAAGCTCGAGCAGCCGGGGATAATAGGCCTGGCTGAGCGAGGAGGCCATCATTCCGATCGAGAAAATCGCAAGATCGGCGCCCGCGGCATAGCCCGCCACAGCGTCGACGCCCTGTTTTGCTCCCAGAACATAGCGATCGAGACTTGTTCCGAGTTGAACCAGCAGGATCGAAAAGGACAATGGCAGGCCATAGCGCGCGAGATGCCGGAGGATCGCCGGGTCGACATGGCGCACGCGCACGCCTTCGGCCCACGTCAGAAAGCGCGGGATCAGCAGCGGCAACCAATAGGCGAGTCCGAGCGCGAACATGAAATGATCGAAGCGCCGTGACACGAAAAAGGCCGCCAGCGGCAGTGCGAGCGTCAGCAGCAGCTTGGCGAGCTGGAGCTGGACGAACAGCGCGGGACGGCGCTGCAACGTCAGCTGCACATTGCTGTATTCGTACACCGAATAACCGGTCAGCAGCATCAGCATGCCGACCGTCATCTCGGCGGTGATCGGCCGCCCCGAGAGCAGGATGACGGCAAGTGCGGCCAGCGCGGACAGCACGGCCGACAGCGACAGCGCGAACAGTCCGCTGCTCTGCAACCGGACGCGGTCGGGAACTTCAGCGTACATGCGGAACACCGACTGGATCACCCAGGTGCAGAACAGGGCGTTGAACAGCGCCGAGGTCGTGATCGTCAGCGTGTAGACGCCATAGTCCGCAGGCGCGAGAAGCCGCGAGAAAATGGCAATCGACGCGATGGTGAGAAGGGCGGCGAGCGCCCGACCGACCATGTAGATGCCGCTTGCCCGGATCACGAAATGCCCTTCCCTTCCCGCATCCGGGAAGATTGCGCCACGCCGCTTCTTACAGCCGCAGGTCCGCGTCTTCGAGAGGGAGCACGCCCTTCACGTCGACGAGGATCGCATCGTCCTTGCCAAACGCCCGCAGTGCTGCCGTGCCGCTTTCGATGAATTCACGGTGCGATACCGCGAGGACGACCGCGTCGTAGCCGGCACCCGGCTTTGCGAGCACGTCGAGCCCATATTCGTGCCGCGCCTCGTCGGCATCGACCCACGGGTCATAGATATCGACCTCGGCGCCATATTCGGCGAGTTCGCTGATCACATCGACGACGCGCGTGTTGCGGATGTCGGGGCAATTTTCCTTGAATGCCAGCCCGAGGAGCAGGATGCGCGCGCCCTGCACCGGCAGCCCGCGCTTGATCATCAGCCGCACCGTCTGGCTGGCGATATAGCCCCCCATCCCGTCGTTGACGCGCCGCCCGGCCAGGATGACCTCGGGGTGATAGCCGACCGCCTGCGCCTTGTGCGTCAGGTAATAGGGATCGACCCCGATGCAGTGTCCGCCGACGAGGCCCGGCGTGAACTTCAGGAAATTCCATTTCGTCCCTGCGGCCGCGAGCACGCTGTGCGTGTCGATGCCGAGCTTGCCGAAGATGATCGACAGCTCGTTCATCAGCGCGATGTTGAGGTCGCGCTGGGTGTTCTCGATCACCTTCGCGGCTTCGGCGACGCGAATGCTCTCGGCCTTGAAGGTTCCCGCCGTAATGATCTCTGCATAGAGGCGGTCGACCCATTCGGCGACCTCCGCCGTCGAACCGCTGGTGACCTTGCGGATGGTCGGCAGGCGATGCTCCTTGTCGCCGGGATTGATCCGCTCGGGGCTGTAGCCGCAGAAGAAATCCTCGTTGAACTTCAGCCCGCTCACGCGCTCGAGGATCGGCACGCAATCCTCTTCGGTGCAGCCCGGATAGACCGTGCTTTCATAGATTACGATGTCGCCGCGCTTCAGTGCCTTGCCCACCGTTTCCGACGCCTTGACGAGCGGAGTCAGGTCGGGACGCTTGTGCGCGTCGATCGGGGTGGGAACGGTGACGATGAAGACGCGCGCCGCCGACAGGTCGGCGGCGTCGGACGAAAAGCCGAGGCGCGCCGCGGCGGCCAGTTCCTCGGCCGTCGTCTCGAGCGTGTCGTCGCGGCCTTCGCGAAGCGCCGCGATGCGCTCCTGGTTGATGTCGAAACCGGTAACGTCGCGCACACGGCCGAATTCGACGGCAAGCGGCAGGCCGACATAGCCAAGGCCGATAACGGCGATCGGCGCCGAGGCAAAATCAGGCAGGGGGGAGATGGCGGTCATTTCTGGAAATAATCCCTGTACCAGGCGACGAACTGCGCGACGCCGTCGCGGAAATCGGTCTGCGGACGATAGCCGGTCAGCTTTTCGAGTAGGCTGGCGTCAGCCCAGGTTGCGGGCACGTCGCCCATCTGCATCGGCATCAGATTACGCTCGGCCTTGCGGCCCAGCGATTCCTCGATCGCGGTGACGAAGTCGAGCAGGCGGACCTTGTCGTTGTTGCCGATGTTGACGATGCGGAACGGCGCGACCGGCGACAGGCTGTCGCCTTCCTCGATATCGGCCGCCGACGCCGGGCGCTCCGGCACGGCATCGATCAGCAGGCGGATACCGCGAACCAGATCCTCGACGTAGGTAAAGTCGCGGTACATGTCGCCGCCGTTGTAAAGGTCGATCGGACGGCCATCGAGGATCGCATCGACAAACTTGTAGAGCGCCATGTCCGGGCGGCCCCACGGTCCATAGACCGTGAAGAAACGGAACATCGTCGTCGGCACATTCCACAGGTGCGCATGCGCATGCCCCATCGATTCCGTCGCTTTCTTGGTCGCGGCGTAGATGGTGAGCGGGGTGTCGGCCTTTTCGGTTTCCTGAAACGGCATGTCCTCGTTCGCGCCATAGACCGACGAGGTCGACGCCATCAGCAGGTGACCGACATTGTTCCGGCGCGCCGCCTCCATGACGTTGAAGGTCCCGATGACGTTCGCCTGCAGATAGGCGTGCGGATTTTCTAGCGAATAGCGCACGCCGGCCTGTGCCGCGAGATGGACGATCGCGTCGGGCTGGAAGGCATCGATGACCTCGTCGATCCGCTCGCGATCCTCGAGCATCGCCTCGGTCGCCTGGAACGCCTGGTTCTGAAGCAGGATCTGGTGACGGCGACGCTTCAGATTGACGTCATAATAGTCGGTCATGCCGTCGAAACCGGCGACCTCGAACCCTTCGGCGAGCAGCAGTTTCGCCAGGTGGAATCCGATGAAGCCGGCGGTGCCGGTCACGAATATCTTGCGACGCACGCGAATCTCCAATTACGAAAAATCTAGGGGGTGGATTGTGAAACCGGGGCGGCGGCCTTCGGGGCCGCTCCGGCGGCGCGCTGCAGGCTGAGGCGCCGGATCGCGATGTCGACGCCGGCATCGCCGGCCGTCGTGTCAAGTTCGATGGTCGCCCAGTACCAGCTGCAGTTCGAGGCCGGGACCTCGATCCGCGCACTCCCCGTCCCCTCTGCCAGCGTCGCAGGCGCGATCTGGGTACCGCCCTTGCCTCGCTCGGCGCAGCTCAGGCGCAGTTTCACCGTTGCGTCCTTGCGGTCGGCAAGGCCCGACATGTTCCATTGGACGCGGTACCCGCCGGGCTGGGTGAGATGAACGATCTGGCGCGCGGCGATCCCCGAGGCGTCGGGCAGGCTCGACAGCAGCAAGGCGCCTTCCTTGGCCTCGATATTGGCACCGATATCGCCCGTCTGCAGCAATTCCCAGTCGATCGGGACATAGCGCGGCTGGCGGTCGAAGCCCGGGTTGGTCAGCAGCTCGCCCGCCGGCGGTTGCGGCAGGCCGAGGGCGTGCGCGAGGTTGAACGCCGAAGCAGGATATCCTCGCGCCGCCAGTTCGACGATAAGCCGGAAGTCGCTCTCGCTTGCCTTGTCGAGCTTCCACGGCGCGCCCGCGATGCGCTGCCGCACTTCGGCCGCCTGCGGGATCGCCGCGGGATTGGCCAGCACTGCCAGCCAATAATCCTCGGCCCATTTCGGGTTGCGCCCCAGAATCGGCGGCAGAGCCTGCAGGGCGCCAGGGCTGACCGTTGCCGCCGCCATCCGCCCGACATAGAGATCGCGCACTTCATAGCTGACCGTCATGGCTTGGCCGAGCAGCTTCACCGCCCGTTCGGGATTGTCCTTGGCCATCGCGTCGTCGATCAGCATCGCGTTGATCAGATTGTCGCGCCGCGTCAGCTGGCTTGCGAGCGTGAGCAATTGCCGCGACTGCACGGCCTTGCCCTGCCCCCGCAGCGACTGGATCAGCACCGGCAAGGCCGAAACTGCCAGCGGGTCGCCGGCGAACGCCTCACGCGCCAGCCGGACCTCGAGCGCGGAAGGAACCGACTTCGGCTTCTTGGCCAGCCGCACGCCCTGAAGCTGACGGCTGAGCGAAGCCTTGGCGGCGCCGACCGGCGGCATACCCAGCGCTACCGAGCGAGCCGGTGCGCGGCGCTGGTTGGCGATGACGAAGCTCTGCGCCGCCGCGGCGATGGCGGCCACAAGGCCGACGCCGAGCAATAGAGCCTTTTTTCCTGTGCTGTTCATGACCCGCTACCGAAAGCCTCAGCTGTCGCCATTGCCCTGTTGCTTGTCCGCGCCATAGCCATAGCCGTAACCATATCCATAGCCGTACCCGTAACCGTAGATTTCGTTGCGACGGCCGACCTTGGTGACGAGCGCGCCATAGATTTGCGCGCCGGTCTGGCGAAGACGGTTGAGCGCCGATTTGATCGCCCGCGAACTGTTGCTCGACGCGTCGATCGTGAACATGACGCCTTCGACAGCCCGCGCAAGCAGCGGCGCGTCGGCAAGACCGAGCACCGGCGGTGCGTCGAGAATGACGTGGTCATATTCGTTCAGCAGCAGGTCGATCAGCTGGCCGAGGCGCGACGAGCTGAACAGCTCTGCCGCATTCGGCGGCATCGGGCCGGCGAGCATGTAGTCGAAGCCGAACTCGTCCGATTTGGCGATCAGGCCCGAAACATTGTCGACGCCGGTCAGATAGTTGCTGAGACCGACCTTGTTGTCGATGTCGAGCATCTCGTTGAGCGACGGGCTGCGGATGTCCGCGTCGATGAGGATGATCTTCTTGTTCGTCTGGCTGAACACGCTCGCAAGGCTGAGCGCCGAGCTGCTCTTCCCCTCCGCAGGGCGCGTCGAGGTGAGCAGGAAGCTACGCGGCGCGCCATGAGTGGTCAGGAAGGTCAGGTTGGTCTGGGCCGCCAGATAAGCCTCGTAGACCATCGACTTCTTGTCGAGCAGCAGCTCCTCGAAATCGTCGGCCTCGACCTTCGGAATCGATCCGAGCAACGGCAGGCCGAAGCGGTCGGTAACCTCGCTCGGATCGCGGATCGACTGGTCGAGCTGTTCGAGCAGGAAGACGATGGCCGCAGCAAGCGCCAAGCCGGCGATGAGCGCCACTGCCAGGTTCAGGAACAGGTTGGGGCTCGACGGCTTGCGCGCCGGCGCCGCAGTGTCGACAACGGCAATATTGTTGGTGCCGACGCCGGCCGCACCGATTTCCTTGTAGCGCTGGAGCAGGCCGTCGTAGAGCTGGCGGTTGGTGTCGACCTCGCGCTGCAGGATCGCATATTCGATCGAACGGCGCTGCTGGTCGCGATATTTGCCCGTGATCTTGTCGAGTTCGCCCGTCAGGTCGCGCTCGCGTTTGACCGCCGCCGCATAGGTCTCGCGGTTGATCCCCTGGGCACGGCGCGCTTCGGTCTCGATACTGCGGTTGAGCGTCGCGAGCTGTTCCTTCTTGGAGGCGAGTTCGGGATAATCGTCGCCGAAGATCGCGCTGAGGCGCGCAACATCGGCCGACAGCTCGGCCCGGCGCTGACGAAGCGCGCTGACAGCATTGTTGCTCCAGCTGTCGGCGGCGGCGGTCGAGCTGCCCAGCTGGCTTTCGGCCGCGACGCGCGCGTCGCGCGCTGCGCCGAGCGCTTCGCTCACCTGTTCGACGTCCGCCGAAGCGAGCGTCCGCTCGGAAACGGTACGGCCGCTGATCGGGTCGATCTTGCCCTCGATCGTGATGATGCCGTTCGTTGTCGCGTAGGTGATGAGCTCGCGCTCGGAATCCTCGAGATTGCGGCGCAGCGCCGTGATGCGCTGTTCAAGGAACTTCCGGGCGTCGCTCGTCGCCGCGAAACGGCGATCGAGGTTGGCCGCGACGAATTGCTGGACCCACAGGTTTGTGAGCTTTGCCGACAGTGCCGGCGACGGGGTCGAAAAGCCGACGTCGACCAGGCTCGACTGACGGACGGGCGCGATATTGACCGCGTCGAGCAGAATCTTCTCCGCCCGCTCCGCCATCTGCGCGCGCTGCGCGCTGTTGGGGGCGCCGCCGCCCTCCTGCCCTTCGGTCAGGTCGTAGACGGCGAGGAATTCCTTGTCGTTGAGCAGGTTCCCCGCACGCACGGTGCGCTGTGCGAGCGAGCGCGACGCGAGCAGGCTGTACTGGGTGTTGAAGAAGGCGATTTCGTTGGTCAGCGTCTTCTCGCGCGCACCCTCGACGTCGGTTTCGACGGGAGCTTGCGGCGAAATCTCGATCCGTGACGTGCTTGTGTAGAGCGGCGTCATCAGGAAGGTGGCAATCAGCCCGAGCGAAAGGCAGGCGAGAACCGCCCCTGCCACCCACGCCTTGTGGTTCAGCAGCGCAACGAACGCGCGCTCGAGCATGTGCATGTCGAGCAGACCGCCACGATAGGCCGGAATATCATCGGCATCGGGGTCCGCGATTCCCGCGTTCACAATCGATCGCCGGCCTTTTACGCTATCCATCTTCGACATCATCCGTTCAGAAATTGCGGGTGCTTAGTTGTTGTTTCCGAGGTTGCTGATCACGACCAGCGGCGTGCTCAGCAGCGTCGTCGCCTTGATCACATCCTCGAACAGGCGGCGCTGCGGAGAATCGCCGACGACCACGACGTCGTTCGGGAAAATCTCGGGATCGGCATAATTGCCGCGGCGGATCGCCTTCAGATTATAGATACCGACATATTGCTTGCCCTCGACCTTGCGGAAGACGAGCACATCGTCGAGCTTCGAATATTCGGTGACCCCGCCGGCAAGCGAGATCGCGCGCATCAGCGTCTGCTTGCCCACGAGGGGATACTGGCCGGGCTTGGTGACCTCGCCGTCGATCGTCACCGCCTGCGACAGCAGCAGCGCTGGGTTGGTCGACGCCTTCAGGTTGACGGTGACCTGCGGATTGCGGACGTAGCGCCCCGCCAGACGCCCTTCGATTTCGGTCGCGAGTTCGGCGGTCGTCTTCCCGGCTCCGTCCATCGTCCCGGCAAAGGGATAGGAAAAGCGGCCATTGCCGTCGGTCAGCACATCGCGCTTGAGATCGGGAATGCCGTACACCTCGACAGTCAATTCGGTGAAAGGCCCGACGAAGGTCTGGCGCGAGGCCTGCTGGGTATCGACCCCGGTCGGCTGCGGCAGCGCTTCAAGCAGGGTAACGCCGCTGGTCGGAACGTTCGCCACCGGCGCTCTCCCGCCGCAGGCCGCGAGGCCGAGGCAGACAAAAACAACAAGGGAACGCAGGCCGGTCATATGAAAAAGTTCCAAGCAAGATTATTTGGTAAAGGCCGCCCGGCCATAGGAAGAAAATCGAGGTTACGGAAGCTTCTTTAGCCCCGCGGAGCGGAATCTCCGGTCGCGGGACGCAGCCGGGCGAGAATAACGAGCAAAAATGCGGCGATCATCGCAAGCGATTGAGTTCGCAAGGGATAATCTACAATCGAATTCAGTATGATCAGGGCGAAGGCGCCGGCCAGAACGATCGGCTCGACAAATTCGACCCCGAGCGGTCGCGCGCGTTGACGCAGTGCACCGACCAGGCCCGAAACGATCCAAGACGCGCCGGCCAGAAAGATCAGGATCGCCGGCAATCCGCCTTCGATCGGCAGTTGAAGCCAGTCGTTGTGCGCCTGATTGAAATAATCCTGCCGCAACAGCGCGTCGGGTTCGACGATCTGATACACGCTGGCAAACGAACCAAAGCCCGAACCCAGCAGCCACTGACCCTTTGCGAGCGAAGCGACGGTCCCGAGGGCCGCGATGCGGATTTCCTCGGCACCATCCCCGTCAACGAGACGCCCGACCGTGTTATCGCGGCCGGAGAAGTAAAAGACCGCAACCAGCCCCGCGACAAGCAGGAAGGGAAGCAGGTTCAGAAGGATACGCCGCGCGGGCCTTGCGGCCGGTGTTGCCACGGGGGCACGGCGATGCGCGCGGCCCCTCGCCTGATTGATCGGCTTGGGCTCGAACCGATAGCTCCACCGGACGAGCAGGTAGGAGAAAAGGAGGCTCGCCGACCCGAAGACGAGGCCGAACCGCGACCCGATGATCAGGATCAGCAACAGGAAAAAGACCATGCTGCCGATCAGCATCGGCACGATCAGCGGCCGCTTCGTACGGCTCGCAATCTCGCTTGCGGCAAGCCAGCCGGCCGACAGGATCGAAAGCGACAGCAGCAGCGCGTTGTGGTTGCGGTTGGCGAACAGGCCGACGAGCGAACCCTCGTTGGTGATGCGATAGAGGTAAAACAGGCTTCGCGGGCCGGCGACGAACTGGAACAGGCAGAAAATCGCCGAGGCCACGCCGAAGGCCCAGATGGCCCACCACAGGCGTATCCGTTCGCCGGCGGGCACCGCCGCGGCGACGAGCAGGGCCGCCGCAGGCACGATCAGCGCCAGCAGGCTGTTGACCGTCTGCGTCGGGGTCATGCTGATCGGCCGCCAGCGATCGCCCGTCCCCAGCAACTCGTCGATTGCGAAGACGCGATCCCGAAGCGGCAGGGTGCTCCAGATTGCGGGGGATAGCGGGATCAGCTGGACGAACATCCAGGCGGCCAGCAGGCCGAGCAGGATCAGCGGAAACCGGATACCCCGCCATGCCGCCGCGGGCACGAATGCGAGCATCGCAAAGAAGGTAAGCGCCGCGAAGCCGCGCAACAGGGGTAGCGACGCAATATCGCTGCGCGAGCCGCCGCCGGTCAGCGCGACCGCAAAAACGAACAGCGCGAGGGCGACAAGCCGCGTCGCCGGGGACAAGTCGTTCTGCAGCAAGCTGCCCGATACCGGCTTCATCGACCTTGTCGGCTTCATCGAATTCCCGTCCCAATATTCGTTGTGCAGCCGGTCATGCGATCCAACCGGTGCAGAGTCTATCGCTTCGTCGCAAAGCGGGCAAAAAACTAGTTGAGTTCGAAATCCGCAGTATCGAGATACCAGCGCCGGTCGTCTTCCAGGCCCAGCGCGGTCAGACGTCCGGTCAGATAGGCGCCCGTGTCTATTCCGATGCGGTTCCGCGCTTCATCGACATCATCGGAAATCGTGTGACCATGGACGATCGTTACGCCATGATCCTGATCGTCGTGAATAAATTCCTCACGGATCCAGCGCAGATCAGGCAATTTCTGCCGGTCCAGCGGGACGCCGGGGCGGATGCCCGCATGGACGAAAACATAGTCGCCGATCTGGATCATGTCCTCGCCGCGGTTGAGGAAGTCGACGTGCGACTGCGGAACCTTTCCGGGCAGTTGCTCCGCGACCTCTTCGAAGGTCGTCGCCGCATAGGCCGCATCGTCGCACCAATAGCTGCGGATCGTGGCGTCGCCGCCGATGCGGATGAAATAGCGCACGCGCTTCAGGTCGCCGGTCAGCGCCGCGAGAAAGCATTCCTCGTGGTTGCCGACGAGCATTGCGACCCTGTCGAATGGCGCACCGATACGCAGCGCGCGCTCGATGACCGAAGCGGAATCGGGACCGCGGTCGACGAGGTCGCCGAGCAGGATCAGCGTCGTGAAAGCCTTGCCGCGCGCGGCATTGTCCGTCTCGACCTTGGCCAGGAGCTGCTCGAACAGATCGTCGCGGCCGTGGATATCGCCGATGGCATAGACGCGCTCGCCCGCCGGGACACGCGGCAATGCCGCGTCCGCTACGCGCTCTCCGCCCTGACGGCGCTTCAGGAAACCAAGAAAGGACATATGGGGCTTTTCGAGTGAAACTCTTATATTACAAACGAATGTATCACCTGCCCGCCCCCTCGACGGCAAATGCTACGGTCCCCGGGTGGCTCTGTTGGATCGTTTCGAGCCAGAATCCCGTGAACGGCGGGGCGAATAGTGCGAAGTTAAGCGACCGGCAAGAGCTTTACGCTAAGGCGGGCAAAGGATTCGTCGGGAAAGCTGCTGATTTATGAGTTCGGAATTGCGTTCATCACAGGATTCGGGGGCACGAAAGGTCGTGGTCGTGTTCGGCACACGGCCCGAGGCGATCAAGATGTTTCCGGTGATTCACGCGCTTCAGCACACCTCGGGCGTCGACGTTCGCGTCTGCGTGACCGCCCAGCATCGCGAGATGCTCGACCAAGTTCTTGAAATCGCGCGAATCACTCCCGACGTCGATCTCGACGTCATGACGCCGAACCAGTCGCTCGATGCGCTGCTTGCGCGGCTCGTAACGGGACTCGGCGAGACCTTCGACACCGAAAAGCCCGACCGCATCCTCGTCCACGGCGATACGCTGACAACGATGGCCGCGACGCTCGCCGCCTATTTCCGCAAGATTCCGGTCGGCCATGTCGAAGCCGGCCTCCGTAGCGGCAATATCTATCACCCCTGGCCCGAGGAGGTGAACCGGAAGGTCACCGGCGCGGTCGCCGACCTGCATTTCGCACCGACCGAAACCGCCGCCGCGGCGCTCCGCGCCGAAAATGTGCCGGCGGACCGGATATACATCACCGGCAACACCGTGATCGACGCCTTGCTGGCGACCAAGGCGCGGATCGACGAGGAGCCATCGCTCGCCGCAGGGCTCGATCCGCTGATCGCGCGCTTTGCGGGCAAGCGGATCATCGCCGTTACCTCGCATCGGCGCGAGAATTTCGGGGACGGGATGAAGGCGATCGCCGACGCGATCGCCGGCATCGCCGAACGCCCCGATGTCGCGGTTATCTTCCCCGTCCATCCGAACCCTCACGTCCGAAGCGCGATGGAGCCGATCCTCGGCGGCCTCGCCAATGTCGCGCTGATCGATCCGCTCGACTATCCGCACTTCGTCCGCCTTCTCGGCGCTTCGACCATGGTTCTGACCGACAGCGGCGGCGTGCAGGAGGAGGCACCCTCACTCGGCAAGCCGGTACTCGTCATGCGCGAGACGACCGAGCGCCCCGAAGGGATCGAGGCGGGTACCGCACGGCTCGTCGGCACCGACAAAAATCGTATCGTTTCGGAAATTTTCAGCCTTTTGGACGATGAAGCCGCCTATAATGCCATGGCCCGCGCCCATAATCCCTTCGGCGACGGCAAGGCGGCGGAAAAAATTGCGGAGATCGTAGCGCGTGCCCATTGATACCGAACAGAAAGTCACCGTCCTCGGCCTCGGCTATATCGGCCTGCCGACCGCCGCGCTGATCGCGCGCTCGGGTAGCAAGGTGACCGGCGTCGACGTCAGCCAGCACGTCGTCGACACGGTCAACAACGGCAAGGTTCATATCGAGGAGGTCGATCTCGACGGCCTCGTGCAGGGCGTAGTGTCGCGCGGCGCGCTGGTTGCCTCGACCGACGTCGCCCCCGCCGACGTCTTCGTCATCGCGGTCCCGACCCCGCACGACGACGAGCATCGCCCCGACATCGCCTATGTTCTCTCCGCTGCGCGCGCGATCGCGCCGAAGCTCGCAGCCGGCAATCTCGTCATCCTCGAATCGACTTCGCCCGTCGGCACCACCGAAAAGGTCGCCGCGCTGCTCGCCGAGCTTCGCCCCGACCTCAAGGTTCCCGGCACCTGCACCGGCGCTGCCGACATCTTCGTCGCCTATTGCCCCGAGCGCGTGCTGCCCGGCCGCATCCTGGTCGAGCTGGTCGACAACGACCGCTGCATCGGCGGGATCACCCCGCGCTGCGCCCGCCGCGCGATGACCTTCTACCGCCAGTTCGTACGCGGCGCGTGCGTCACCACCTCTGCCCGCGCCGCCGAAATGGTGAAATTGGTCGAGAACAGCTACCGCGACGTCAACATCGCCTTCGCCAACGAGTTGTCGATGATGGCCGAGCATATGGGCGTCGACGTCTGGGAGGTGATCCGCCTCGCGAACCGCCACCCGCGCGTCAACATCCTCCAGCCGGGCCCGGGCGTCGGTGGCCACTGTATCGCGGTCGACCCGTGGTTCCTCGTTCACGGCGCCCCCGACCACAGCCGCCTGATCCGCACCGCGCGCGAGGTCAATCTCGCCAAGACGTCGCACGTCATCGGCGCCGCCGAAATGCTCGTCTCGCAGCACCCGCAGGCGCGGGTTGCCTGCCTCGGCCTCGCCTTCAAGCCGAACATCGACGATTTCCGCGAAAGCCCCGCGGTCGAGGTCGCCGCCGCTCTCGCGCGCCGTTTCGGCAAACAGATCCAGATCGTCGAGCCCTATGCCCGCGGCCTGCCGATGGAATTCGCGGGCACCGGTGCCGAATTGCTCGATCTCGACAGCGCGCTCGCGACCTGCGACCTGCTGGTCGTCCTCGTCGACCACGACCTGTTCAAGTCGATCCCGCTCGAGGAACGCGGCGACAAGATCGTCTATGACACGCGCGGGCTGTGGCTCGACCAGCCGAACGGCGGCAATGGCAATCGTTTGCATCGGGCCGCGTGACGCTCTTCGCTTGACGCTCCCCTGCCCCGCCCGCATTTTGGGCCGATGCTGACCCGCCTCGAAACCGTTGTCGTCGAAAAGCCTTGGGGCCGCACCGATATCCCGAAGGATTTCGGCGATTTCGGCGGCCGCCGCATCGGCGAGATCTGGTTTTCGAACCCTGCCGGCGACGATGCGCCGATCATGGTCAAATTCCTCTTCACGTCGGAGCGGCTGTCGATCCAGGTCCACCCCGACGACGCGGCCGCGCAGGCGGCAGGCTATCCGCGCGGGAAGGAGGAATGCTGGCTCGTCCTTGACGCACAGCCGGGCGCTGAACTCGGCGTCGGCCTGAATATCGAAACAACGCGCGAGGCGCTCCACGAGGCGGCGCTCGATGGCAGCATCGTCGACTTGATCGACTGGCGCCCGTCCGGGACCGGCGATTTCGTCTATAACCCGTCGGGGACGATCCACGCGATCGGCCCCGGGCTGACCGTCGTCGAGGTGCAGCAGAATGTCGACTGCACCTATCGCCTCTACGATTACGGCCGCCCGCGCGAACTCCATCTCGACGAAGGGCTCAAGGTCTCGAATCCCCGCCCGGTCCACGATCCGCGCGACGCGGCCGTCGATCCGCACACCAACCGGAAGCTGGTAAGCGGTCCCCATTTCCACTTGGCGCAACTCGCGGCACCGATCGACACCGCTCTTCTCGCAGAAGCGTCGGGCGAGCTGACCTTTGTTCCGCTTGCGCAGGGCTGCCGCGTCGCCGGCGAGGATGTCGCACTGGGCGAAGCGGTCTTGCTGACCGATCCTTCGGCTATCACGATCGAAGGGGGAGGCCGGGCGCTGCTGACCTGGTCTGCCTGACGGCGAGGCTCGCCGGGGCCAGCCCCGAAAAGCGAGTGGTGCCCCTGGCCGGACTCGAACCAGCACTCCTTGCGGAACTCGATTTTGAGTCGAGCGCGTCTACCAATTTCACCACAGGGGCATCCGGGCGGTGGCCCCGATAAGGCCCCGCCCCCCGTTTTGCCAAGCTATTTCTTGAGTTCTTTCGCGAGCGTCTTCGCAGTGGCCTTGCCATAAGGCGGCTTGAAACCCGCGAGGCCCGCAACGTCGAGCTTGGGCTGGCGATAGACGGCACGCGCATGGCTGAAGGTCCTGAAGCCGTCGAGCCCGTGATAATTCCCCATCCCCGAAGGCCCGACGCCGCCGAATGGCAGATCCTCCATCGCGTTGTGGAACAGCACGTCGTTGACCGTGACGCCACCCGAGATCGTCCGCGTCAGCACACGATCCTCCTCGCTCTTGTCCTGCCCGAAATAATAGAGGCCGAGCGGGCGGTCGCGGTCGTTCACATAGTCGATCGCCTCGTCGATCGTCTTGTAGGTCTTGACCGGAAGGATGGGGCCGAAGATTTCCTCCTGCATCACCTTCATGTCGTCGGTCGGATTGCGAACGATATGGAGCGGCATCTTGTGACCGTTCGCGCTCGCGAAATCCTCGCCCGCCGGATTAACCTCGATCACCTCGGCGCCCTTTTCGCGGGCATCGTCGAGATAGGATTTCAGCCGGTCGTAATTCCGGCCGTTCACCACCGACGTATAATCGTCGTTCGACAGCAAGGTCGGATAAAGCGCGGTCGCGCCCTTGGTGACGCTGTCGATCACCTCGCCTTCCTGATCCTCGGCGACGAGGAGATAGTCGGGGGCGAGGCAGATCTGACCCGCGTTCATCATCTTGCCGAGCGCGACGCGCTGGCCGACCAGATCCTTGTTCGCGCTCCGCCCGATGAAGGTCGGCGACTTGCCGCCGAGCTCGAGCGTCACGGGGACGAGATTATCGGCTGCCGCGCGCATGATATGCTTGCCCACCCCGGTCGCCCCGGTGAAGATCATATGGTCGAAGGCCAGCTTCGAGAAAGCGATCCCGACTTCGGCATCGCCGGTGAACACCGCCATCTCGCTCTCGTCGAAATAGTCGGGGACGAGCCGCGCCATCAGCGCCGACACATGCTCGGTGAACTCGCTCGGCTTGATCATCGCGCGGTTGCCCGCCGCAAGGATGCCCGCCATCGGCACGAAGACCATGCCGACGGGGAAGTTCCACGGCGCAACGACGCCGACGACGCCTTTCGGCTGATAGACGACCTCGGCCTTCGCGCCGAGCAGGCCGAGCGGAAAGGTCGGCTTGCGCTTCTCGCCGCGCGACCATGCCGCCATATTTTTCTTCGCATGCTTGAGCGCGCTGACCGAAGGCATGATGTCGGTCATCAGCGTCTGCTCGCGGCTGCGATGGCCGAAATCCTCGCTCACCGCCTTGGCGAATTCCTCCGCATTGTCGACGAGCAGCGCGATCGCGCGGTCGATGCGGTCGGTGCGGACGGCCAGGCTTTCGGGCATGGCTGCGGTAAAGCTTGCCTTCTGCGCCGCCAGCACCTCGTGCATGCGCGCGGTTTCGCCGGCAAGATCCTGCTTGATTGCGGTGGCCATGACCCGTCTCCCCTATAGTTTTGCGGGCGCTGTTTGATCATGAGCCGCGGCTAGTTGCAAGATGAAACCGGCCCTCCGCCCGTCCCTACCCCTTTCGCAAGTGCAGCAAAGGCGCTAAGCGACCCGCCGACGCATCTTTCCCCTACGGAGTCTCTCGATATGACCGCCACCGATCCCGTCGTCTTCCTCTCCTATGCCCGCACCCCGATGGGCAGCATGCAGGGCAGCCTGTCGGACGCGAGCGCGACCGACCTCGGCGCAACCGCGGTCAAGGCGGCGGTCGAGCGCGCGGGCATTGCCGGCGACGATATCGAGCGCATCTATATGGGCTGCGTGCTTCCCGCCGGCCTCGGCCAGGCACCGGCGCGTCAGGCGGCGATCAAGGCCGGCCTGCCCAAGTCGGTGCAGGCGACGACCGTGAACAAGGTCTGCGGCTCGGGCATGCAGACGGTGATCATGGGCGCCGAAGCCCTCGCCGCGGGCAGCGTCGACCTGATTGTCGCGGGCGGCATGGAATCGATGACCAATGCCCCCTACCTGCTGAAGAAGCATCGCGGCGGCGCACGCATCGGCCACGACACCGCCTATGATCATATGTTCCTCGACGGTCTGGAAGACGCTTATGACGCGGGCCGCGCAATGGGCACTTTCGCGCAGGATACAGCGGACGCCTATCAGCTCTCGCGTCAGGCGCAGGACGATTATTCGATCGAATCGCTGAGCCGCGCCAAGGCGGCGATCGCCGCCGGCGCCTTTGCCGGCGAAATTGCCCCGGTCACCATCTCGGGCCGCAAGGGCGACGTCGTCGTCGACACCGACGAGGCGCCGGGCAAGGGCATGCCCGACAAGATTCCGACGCTGAAGCCCGCCTTTGCCAAGGATGGTACGATTACCGCGGCGACCAGCTCGTCGATTTCGGACGGCGCCGCTGCGGTCGTCCTGTCGCGCCAGTCGGTCGCGGACGCAAAGGGTGCAAAGCCCGTCGCGAAGCTCGTCGCCCACGCCGCGCATGCGCAGGAGCCGAAGGACTTCACCATCGCCCCCGTCGGCGCGATCAACAAGGTGCTGGCCAAGGCCGGCTGGTCGATCGGCGATGTCGACCTGTTCGAGGTCAACGAGGCCTTCGCCTGCGTGGCGATGTTCGCGATGCACGACCTCGGCATTCCGCACGAAAAGATCAACGTCCATGGCGGCGCAACCGCGCTCGGCCATCCGATCGGCGCCAGCGGCACGCGCATCATCACCACGCTGATCGCGGCGCTCCAGCGCCACGGCAAGACCCGAGGCATCGCCAGCCTCTGCATCGGCGGCGGCGAAGCGACAGCAGTGGCGGTCGAACTCGTCTGATCCGTATTGCCGAAAAAGTTGCACGGCGCCGTCGCAAGACGGCGCCGTTTCGTCGTTATGCGCGCGACAATTTGCGACACTAATGACCTGAAAATAAACGGCGCATTCCGGTTCGGTTCAAACCGACTCGCCTAGACCGTTCCCAGTCATCGGGCAGATCCCCTCCCCCTGACGTGCAAAGGAATGGCACAATGAAGAAGATCAAATTTCTCACCGCCGGCCTGATCGCCGCGATGATGGTTCCGGCTGCGGTGCAGGCCCAGACCGGCGAGATTCGCCGCGACCGTCAGGACATCCGCCAGGAACAGCGCGACCTGAACCATGCCAAGCGCTATGGTGATCGCGGCGACGTGCGCGATGCCCGCAAGGACGTTCGTGACGCGAAGAAGGAATATCGCGAGGATGTCCGCGACTGGCGTCGCGACGCGCGCTACCAGAACTATCGCGCGCCGTTCCGCTATCAGCAGTTCAACGTGGGTGCGACGCTTCGCTCGAACTATTACGCGCCGGCCTATCGTCCGACCTGGGACAGCCGCTGGGGCGTCCCGCGCGCCGGTCGCGGTCTGACCTACGTCCGCCACTATAACGACCTGCTGCTGGTCAACGCGCGCACGGGCAAGGTGGTCAAAGTCTATCGCAACGAGTTCCGCTATCGCTAAGCGCTGACGGAACGACGGAGGGCCGGACGGGAAACCGTCCGGCCCTTTTCGCATTGCTTGCTCCCCGGATAGGCGTACGCTCGCCCCCTCTTTGACGGGGAGAGGTCAGATGAAGAAAATCGTCCTGCTTGCGGCGCTTTCGATGCTTGCCGCCTGTTCACAAAAGACTGAAGAGAAAAAGGAAGTTGCCGCCGAGCCCGCCGCGAAGGCCGCTCCTGCGCCCGCTTCCGACTCGGGAACGCAGCCCGGAACCTATGACGTCAAAATGGCCGATGGCTCGATGGCGACGACGACGATCAACGCCGACGGCACCTATGTGGACACCGACCCCAAAGGAAAGCAGATCAAGGGCCTGTATGCGACCCACGATGGCAAAGACTGTTTCGACCCTGAGGGCGACGCGATGGGGATGTGCTGGGCGGTAACGAAGCCCGGCGCCGACGGCAGCTTCACCGCCACCGCCGATGACGGAACCGTCGTCACGGTCACGCCAAAGAAGAAATAACCGCGCCTCGCCGGGGCGGCGGCGTCAGTCGCCCCAGATATGGTCGGTCTGGATCCAGCCCTTGCGTCCCTTGACGTCGAACAGGCACCAGCCGTCCTTGCAGTCGGTGATCCGCCCGACGACGCCGGGTTCGGCGCGATAGGCGACGGCCGCCGACAGGCTCGGCTCGGACCGCATGGCCTGAATGCCGCCGGTGACGATTGCCGTTCGCGTCCGGCTGAGCAGCCGCGCCGCCATCCACCCGGTCGTACCGTCGGGATCCTCGATCTTGCGCCACGTTTCGAAGCGCGCGACGACCTTCACGGGCAGGTCCTTGCGCCGATATTCCCAGGTCACCGGAACGTCGGGGGACGGCCCCTTGCGCATCCGCGCCTCATCGACGTTGATCGACGCCCAATAGGGCAGTTCGACATCGGATTGCGCTGCGGCCGGCCCCACGGCGGCCATCAGCGCTATCCCCAATAGAATCTGGCGGCTGGTCATCCTTCTGCCTTGTCAAACTCATGCCCGCATTACAACCGTTCGCCGCGCAAAAGGCTGCGTTCGTCCCCGGCCTTTTCTAGGAGCGCCCCCTTGACCCTTCGCCGTTGGCAGGCTCTATCGGCGGCCATGCCCGATTCCTCACGACCCAAGCGTCCGCGCGTCATTGTCACCCGCCAGTTGATGCCGCATGTCGAGGCACGCATGGCCGAACTCTTCGACGTCGCGCTATCGGCGCACGATCATGCCTTTACCCGTGACGAGCTGAAAGCGGCGGTCGCCGATTGCGACGTGCTCGTCCCGACCGTCACCGACGAGATCGACGCCGATGTACTCGGCGCTGCCGGCGAGCGGTTGAAGCTGATCGCCAACTTCGGTGCCGGGGTCGACCATATCGATCTCTCCGCCGCGCGTGCGCGGGGCATCATGGTGTCGAACACGCCTGGCGTGTTCACAGAGGACACGGCCGACATGACGATGGCGCTGATCCTCAGCGTTCCCCGCCGCCTTGCCGAAGGCGAAAAGCTGATGCGGTCGGGCCAGTGGGCCGGGTGGGCGCCTAGCGCAATGCTCGGCCACCGCGTGGGGGGCAAGCTGCTCGGCATCATCGGCATGGGGCGTATCGGCCTGGCGGTCGCGCGCCGCGCCAAGGCGTTCGGCCTGTCGATCCACTACCACAATCGCAGGCGCCTGCCCGAAGCGATCGAGGAGGAGCTGGGGGCGAGCTATCATGCCAGCGTCGACACGCTGCTGCGCATCAGCGACGTCGTGACGATCCACTGCCCGCATACGACCGAGACGCATGAAATGGTCAACGCGGCGCGCATCGGCGCGATGAAGCCGACCGCCTACCTCATCAACACTGCACGCGGCGAGATCGTCGACGAAAAGGCGCTGGTTGCCGCGCTACAGACCGGCCGCATTGCCGGCGCCGGGCTCGACGTCTACACCCACGAACCTGCAGTCGATCCCGCGCTGCTCGCGCTAGACAATGTCGTGCTGCTTCCGCACCTCGGCTCGGCGACGATCGAGGGCCGTGAGGCGTCGGGCGAAAAGGTCATCGCCAACATCCGCGCCTGGTGCGACGGGCACCGCCCGGCCGATCAGGTGCTGGAGGGGTGGGCTTAAACCGGTATTGCGCAAGATCAGCCGAACAGGAACGCCAGGACGGCCATAACCAGCGCCCAGAAGACGAATGACAGGAAAATCGCGCCAAGCGCGTCTTTTGCCTTTCGTGTTTGCCCCATCGAAGCAAAGATGATCACCACCGCGATCGTTGCGAGCAATATCGGGCCACACAGCACAAATGCGACCCAACCCGCATTGCTGAGCGGTTCGGCGGCCCGCGCAACCCGTTCCTCCTGCCGTCCCTGAGCCGCTTCCCCAAGGCTCTGGGCAACGGCTTCCGGCAAGTCGCGCCGTTCCAGTTCGACCCGCGCTGCTTCAACCACATGAGGTTCGAAGCCGCCCGAGTTTTCCGTGGAAACGATTTCGATCAAATCTTCGTCCGGCAGGCGAAGCATACGACCTGCCCAGTCAATGTCCCCCATCAGCCCCCGCTTTCGATCAATCCCCCGTCAGAATCCGGTCAACGAGCTGCTTCACCGTCGGGGTGAAGTTGTTCGAATAGAAGGGATCGGTCTTGAAGTTGAACGCGGCATGGCCCGCAAACATCAGATTTTGTTCGGGATCGCCGCCGTGCGCAATGTCTTGCAGAGTCTTCTGGATACAGAAGCTGCGCGGATCGGCGAGGTAGCCGGTGGTGTAGTCGTCATGGTCCTTCCACGACGAAAAGCCGCAATGCGACAGGCAGCCCATGCAATCGGTCTGATCCTTGCGGATCACGGCCTTGTCGGCTTCGGTTACGAAGACGACGGTGTTGTCGGGGGTCTTCAGCGCCTCGGTATAACCTTCTGCCACCCAGTCGCGGGCGCGGGCGCGGTCGTGCGGCGTGACCCAGAAATTCTTGCCCTTCACCCCGACGTCGAGCTGGACGATATGGTCGCCCGCTTCCTGCTTCGAATAAGGGATCTGGCGCTCCGAACGAGCCTCAAGATCGCGCAGGAACGGCGTACGCACCGCGCTCGAATAGAAACCGGTCGGCGAAAAGCGGTGGAGCAGCACGTCGCCGTCGTCGAGCGTACGCAGGCGGTCCTTCCACGCCTGCGGGATCGGGCTTTCCTCAGTAAGCAGAGGCCGCGTGCCGTACTGAAAAACGATCTGGCCAAGCTCGGGATTGTCGATCCAGTCTTCCCAGTCGCGCAGATACCAGACGCCGCCCGCCATCACGATCGGCACGCTATCCGCGATGCCCTCGGCACGCATCGTTTCGCGCACCGCCGCAACGCGCGGATAGGGATCCTGCGGCACCAGCGGATCTTCGGCATTCGACAGGCCGTTGTGACCGCCCGCGAGCCAGGGGTCTTCATAAACCACCGCGCCCAGCAGATGCGGCACTTTGCTGTAAGCGCGCTTCCATAGTGCACGAAAGGCGCGGGCCGAGCTGATGATCGGCAGGTACAGGACATTGTGCCGCTCGGCGATTTCGCTCAGCTTGTATGGCATGCCGGCCCCGCAGGTGACGCCCGTAACCATTCCTTTGGTGCGCGCGAGCACGCCTTCGAGGATTTGCTGCGCGCCGCCCATTTCCCACAGGACATTGATGTTGATCGCACCCTTGCCGCCTGACACCTCATAGGCACGCTCGACCTGCGCGACCGCACCTTCGATACCGTACTGGATCAGCTCTTCGTGGCGCTCCTTGCGCGTAAGCGCATGATAGATCTGGGGAATGATCTTGCCTTCGGCGTCATAGCTGTCGGCATTGACCGCCGACACGGTTCCGATCCCGCCGGCCGCAGCCCAGGCGCCGCTCGACATATGGTTGGTCGCCGACACGCCCTTGCCGCCCTCGACCAGCGGCCACACTTCACGGCCGCCGTAAAGGATGGGCTTCAAACCTTTGAACACTCTAGACCTCTTTCTCTCCAGCCGCGGCTCGTCGCCAGCAGGCCCCCATTTGCCGCCTCCGTAAGCGGAAGCACGCCATGAAAGTCAATGGCCGCACACGCTATTCCCCGGAGAAGAGGCGGCGACCCTTAAGCGCGCGACCATAGAGATTTTCATAGGCCGCGACCATGATTGATTCATCGAAGCGCGCCGCCGCGACCTCACGGTTCGCGTGCCCGATACGAAGGCGCAGCGCGGCATCTTCGGTCAGCGTTGCCAATGCCTTGCGGAAAGCCGCGTCATCGGTGGCAATGAACGGGAAATTCTGTCCCGACACCATTGCCGCCACATCGCCGACGTCGGGGCTCACGACCGGCAGTCCGGCCGCCATCGCCTCGATCACCGCGATCGGCGCCTGCTCGCTTCGCGAGGACAGCGCAAGCAGATCGAAATGGCCGATCCAGCTTGCGGGCTCGGCCATGAAACCGGGCATGACGAGCCGGTCCGTCATGCCGCACGCCGCCGCTTCGGCCGCGATCGCGTCGCGTTCGGGCCCCTCCCCCACCACGACCAGCCGCACATTCGCAGGCAGCGTCGCCACCGCTCGCACCAGCCGCGGCAGATCCTTGACCTTGCGCAACCCCGCGACGGTGCCGATCACCACTTCGCCGTCGCGTCGTTCGAACCCCGGAAGGGGGGCAGACGGCCCTTTCTCATAGGCGGGGACGTCGATCCCGTTGCGGATCAGTTGCACGCGCCGCCTTTTGCCCCATTCGTCGACCGCAATGCGCTCGAGTACCGTCGAGGGCACGACCAGCGCTTCGGTCGTCGGCAACGCGAGATGACGGAATGCGTTGCGTTTCCGGTTGCGCCTTTCGCTCTCGTCCTCGTTGAAGCCGTCTTCGTGATGGATCATCGGCGGCAGGTTCAGGAACGGCGAGAAAAGGCGGTGCGCCATGACACCGTCCATCGAACCCCAATTATAGCTGAGCACCAGATCGAACCGCCGCATGTAGCGCGTCAGCGCGCGATAGCGCTTCAGTCCCGGCTTGCCGTGGAGCGGCGGCGCGTCGGCCGGGAAGCGCACGTCTATGCCAGGGTCGATCGCGTCGCGAGCACCCATCGCCTCGGGGACGGCCGACAACACCACATGTTTGGCGCGCGCGCCCATCAGGTTCATCAGCCGGACGGCGCGGGCCTCCTTTCCGCCCAGCGAGAAACTGGAATGGAGGTGCAGGATACGCACGGGAGCGCGAGCGCCGGTCACGCTGCGGGAAGGTCCGATATCCAGCCGTCGATCGCCTCCCGGGCTTCGGCCTCGTCCATCGTCGGCGCATGCCCGACCCCGGGCACCTCGACCAGCCTGGCTTTCGGCAGCGCCTCCGCCATCTTCCTGCCCGCGTTCGCTGACAGGATGTCGGATAGCGCGCCGCGCAGGACCAGCACGGGAATATCGCCGAGCGCCCGATAGGCGGGCCACAGATCGACCCCCGCCTCGCCGCCGTTCGGCACGCGTAGCGGCGCCGCGATCTGCTTGTCGTAATCGGTGACGATGCGGCCTTCGGGAGTCAGCCGGTGCGTGCGCTTGGTGATGCGCAACCAGTCGTGGATGCCATAGTGGGGGTAGATGGCCCCGTTGAGTTCGGAATAGGCGCGCGCCGCGTGAATCCACGTCGGCTGGCTGCCGCCGGCCCCGATATAGTCGCGAATCCGCTCAAGCCCCGCCGTCTCGAGCTCCGGCCCCACATCGTTGAGCACGGCGCCCGTCAGACGACCGGGCTGCGTGGCAGCGAGAAGCATCGAGACCAGCCCGCCGAGCGACGTGCCGACGGTCGCGAAGCGCCTGATCTCCAGTTCGTCGAGCAGCGCGACAACGTCCTGCACATAGGTCAGCGGGACATAGGTCATCGGGTCCTTGGCATAGGCGCTTTCGCCGCGACCACGGAATTCGACCACAATCACGCGCCGCCTCGTCGCCATGAACGGCGCCAGCCCCTCAAAATCGCGGGCGTTGCGCGCAAGACCCGGCATGCACAGGATCGGCGGCAGGGTCTCGCTTCCGGCCGGCCCGGCATAGACGCGGGCATGCAGGCGAACGCCGTCGTGTGACCACCAATAATGGTCGCTCCAGTCGCGTCTGGTGTCCTGCTTCGCCGAAATCGCGCATCCCCTTTCCGTCGCCCCGCGACGTCTATCGCCAACCGGAGCGCGTGACGCAACCCATCCCTCGCCGAAATGGGGCGGACCGGTTGCCGCCACCGGCTTTCGCCGATAAGAGGCTGGAGACCATGAGCGAAAATCTGCTTTCCTTCGAACCCGCGACCGGCAACGAGCTGTGGCGCGGGCCGGTGAGCAATGTCGATCATGAGGTCGGGATCGCACGCCGCGCCTGGCCCGAATGGGCGGCGAAGGCCGTAACCTTCCGCTCCGAAACGCTTCGCCGTTTTGCCGACCGGGTCAAGGCCGAGAGCGAAGTTCTGGCCGACCTGATCGCGCGCGAGACCGGCAAGCCGCTATGGGAAGCGCGAACCGAGGTCGAATCGGTCGCGAACAAGGTCGATATTTCGGTGAAGGCCTATGCCGAGCGGACGTCGAACCGCCGCATCGAGGGTGCGATGGGCCTGCGCAACGCGGTACGCCACAAGCCGCACGGCACGCTCGCGGTGCTTGGCCCCTATAATTTCCCGGCGCATCTGCCGAACGGGCATATCGTTCCGGCGCTGCTCGCCGGCAATTCGATCGTGTTCAAGCCGTCCGAAAAGACGCCCGCGGTGGGCGCGAAGCTCGTCGAACTGTTCCACGACGCCGGCGTTCCGCAAGAGGTGCTCCGCCTCGTCATCGGCGGACCCGAAACCGGCAAGGCACTCGCGGCGCATGACGGCCTCGACGGTTTGCTCTTCACCGGATCCGCACGCACCGGCGTCGCGCTCAATCGCCAGTTTGCGGACAGGCCGGGAAAGATTCTCGCGCTGGAGATGGGCGGCAACAATCCGGTTGTGGTGTGGGATACCGCCGACATCGCAACCGCGGCGATCCTGGTCGTGCAGTCGGCCTTCCTCAGCGCCGGACAGCGGTGCAGCAACGCCCGGCGCCTGATCGTCAAGGAAAGCATGGCAGATCGCCTGCTCGACGAGGTCAAGACGCTGGCGAACCGGCTGATCGTCGACCATCCGCATGCCGACCCCGCGCCCTATATGGGCCCGGTAATCGACAATGAGGCGGCCGACGGGCTCACCGAAAGCTTCCTGATCCTGATGTCGAACGGCGGCCAGGTCATCCGCCACATGTCGCGGCCGGTCGCGGACCGCCCTTTCCTTACCCCCGGCATCATCGACGTGACATCGATGCCCGAACGCCCCGATATCGAGCTGTTCGGTCCCCTGCTGCAGGTGATCCGCGTCGACAGTTTCGAGGCAGCCATTGCCGAGGCGAACAACACGAGCTTCGGCCTCTCGGCCTCGCTTATCGGCGGCACGCCGCAGCTTTACGACCAGTTCTGGGCCAACGCGCGCGCAGGCGTGATCAACTGGAACCGCCCCACCAACGGTGCATCGTCGGCTGCCCCCTTCGGCGGCATCGGCCTGTCGGGCAACCACCGCCCCAGCGCCTTCTATGCGGCCGACTATTGCGCCTATCCGGTCGCATCCTCGGAAAGCGACGCGATACGGGCGTCGATCGGCGTGGGGCTGCGTGATCCCGAAGGGTCGCAGCTGATCACCAAAAAGTATCTCTGACCACCCCAATTTTACCTTCATCGCCGTCAATAAAGGCTGCTTTGCCATATGGGCGGCGGCGATCCATCTACCACGCATGGAAAAGACTCTCCCTTCCACGGGCAAGCTGTGGCTCGTCGGCGCCGGTCCGGGCGATCCCGATTTGCTTACGCTCCGCGCCGCACGACTGCTCGAAAGCGCCGATCTCGTCGTCCATGACGGATTGGTCGGCGATGGCGTGCTTGCGCTGATCCCCGCGCATGTCGAACGGATCAGCGTCGCCAAGCAGCGCAGCCGCCACACGATGAAGCAGGAGCTGATCAACGAGCTGCTCGTCCGCGAAGCGCAGGCCGGCAAGCAGGTCGTGCGCCTGAAGGGCGGCGACCCCTTCATCTTCGGGCGCGGCGGCGAGGAACTCGACGCCGCGCGCGAAGCCGGCGTTGCGTGCGAAGTCGTCCCCGGCATCACCGCCGCTGCAGGCTGCGCCGCGCAGGCGGGCCTCCCCCTCACCCACCGCGAGGATGCAAGCGCGGTCAGCTTTGTCGCCGGTCAGTGCAAGGACCTGACCGATCAGGACTGGTCGGGCCTTGCAGGACATGGCCGTACGCTGGTCATCTACATGGGCCTCGCCACCGCATCGGCCATCGCCGACAAGCTGATTGCCGACGGCGTCTCGCCCGATCTGCCCGCTGCCGTCGTCGAGCGCGGCACCACCGCCGATGCGCGCGTCCTTCGCACGCTGCTGACCGATCTCGGCGACCTTGTCGCACGCGAGAAGGTCGCCAGTCCGGCGCTGATCATTGTCGGCAAGGTTGCGGCGCGCGCCGACGCGCTCGACTGCCTCGGCGCACCGGGCATTGCCCAAAACATGGAAAATATCGGGGACTTCACATGAAACTGCTCACGGGCAATGACCTGAAAACAGGATTTGTTACCTGGTGGACCGGCGCCGACTGGTCGCTGCATATCGAGGACGCCGCCGATGTCGGCGAACATGGCGAGGCGATCCTCGCGGTCGAAGAGGCCG
>Ga0209257_1000964_pt1 | contig 39480 bp, 42 predicted proteins | sample AraplaCvi_mCL_r2_FD_184277 | JGI IMG/M metagenome (GOLD analysis project Ga0209257, IMG submission 184277) | Arabidopsis root microbial communities from North Carolina, USA - plate scrape MF_Cvi_mCL_r2 (SPAdes) (version 2) | ecosystem: Host-associated > Plants > Roots > Endosphere | place: USA...
GAGAAGATCGCGCGGTTCTTCATCGGCGTGCGCGACAAGCAGCCCGAGGGCAGCCGCATCGAGCCCCGGATCGTCAACGGCTCGCTGGGCTATGTGGTGATGGTCGGCGACCAGGTGCTGCAGGCCAGCCATTTCGAGTTCGACGGCGACCGCATCGCCGAAGTGCACATCGTCCGCAACCCCGACAAGCTCGCGCATCTGATGCGGCATTGACCTGCCGTCACCCGCGAGTCTGCGCTACAGCCGTCTTTCCACCGTCAGCACCGCACCGCGCACGCCGATGACCAGCACCTTGGCGCCGCTGGGCGCGTCGTCGCCTTCGGCGCTCCAGACCGAATCGTCGATCTTCACCCGGCCGCGGCCGTTGACGATCGCGTCGGCGAGAACGCCGGTGCGGCCGACCAGGGATTCGCCGCGCCGGTTCAGGGTCGCGTCCTCGGTCGCGATCAGGATCCGGCGGCCGAACTTGTACCAGCCGAGCACCGAGACCGCCGAGAGCGCCGCGAACAGGATGAGCTGCAGCTCCCAGCCCATGCCGGAGAAGACCAGGGCGATGAGGCCGATGACCAGTGCCGCGCCGCCCAGCCAGATGAAGAAGAATCCCGGCGTTAGCATCTCGATGCCGACGAAGACCGCCGCCAGGATGAACCAGTGCCAGTATTGCAGATGATCGAAGCCGGACATGGACTCCACCTATCGCACTAACTCTGCGGCGGCCGGTTCCAGGCGCCGCCCTGCTGCTGGCCGCCCTGCTGCTGTCCAAGGGCGGACTTCGCCAGCTCGGCGATGCCGCCGATCGCGCCGATGACATTGGCGGCTTCGAGCGGCATCAGGATCACCTTCTGGTTCGGCGCGGTCGAGAGCGCCTGCAGCGCCTCCACGTACTTCACACCGAGGAAGTAGTTGATCGCCTGCACATTGCCCTTGGCGATCGCATCCGACACGACCGCGGTCGCCTTGGCCTCGGCTTCGGCCTGGCGCTCCCGCGCTTCGGCCTGGCGGAACGCCGCCTCGCGCTGGCCTTCGGCCGAGAGGATCGCCGACTGCTTCTCGCCCTCGGCCTTCAGGATCGCCGCCTGGCGGAAGCCTTCGGCTTCCAGGATGTTGGCGCGCTTCTCGCGCTCGGCCTTCATCTGGCGCGCCATGCTGTCCACCAGCTCCTTCGGCGGCGCGATGTCCTTGATCTCGATGCGGGTGACCTTGATGCCCCAGGGCTGGGTCGCGTCATCGACCACCTTCAGGAGCTGGTGGTTGATCTTGTCGCGCTGGGAGAGCAGCTCGTCCAAGTCCATCGAGCCCATCACGGTGCGGATGTTGGTCATGGTGAGGTTGAGGACCGCGATCTCGAGGTTGTTGACTTCATAGGCCGACTTCGCGGCATCCAGCACCTGGTAGAACACCACGCCGTCCACGCTCACCATGGCGTTGTCCTTGGTGATGACCTCCTGCGTCGGGACGTCGAGCACCTGCTCCATCATGTTGACCTTGGCGCCGATGCGATCGACGAAAGGCACGATCAGGTTCAGGCCCGGATGCAGCGTCTGGGTGTAGCGGCCGAACCGCTCGACCGTCCATTCACGGCCCTGCGGCACCGACTTGATGCCCATGAAGACGAGCAGAATCGCCACCACCACGATGACGATGGCGAAGACGCCGACGATCGAGATCATGTGCTTCCCCAGTTGCAATCCGGCCGCGCTTTGCGACCTGATGTCGCAAGTAATGTAATCGACCCCGACCGGGGTTCAAGCGAAACCGGATAAGCGCCTGTCTGGGTTCGGCGATTTGCCGCGTTAACCGTCGTAGGTCGCGGCCTGCTGGGAAAAGAACGAGGCCTGCGCCGGTTTCTGCGGCAGCTGCAGCGCGAACGCCTTCGCGCGTACGCGCCCGGTCCGTTCACCGCGCACCACGACGCCTTCATGCCGGCTCGGCACCGGATTGGGCACCAGCGGCACCGCATCCTCCGCCGCATAGACGCAGATGAAGAGCGTTCGCGGCAGCTTGGAGAGATTGGGCTTGGAGCCATGGGCGAGGCGGGTGTGCATCAGGCACACGCTGCCCGCTTCGCCGATGCAGACCGAAGCGCGGCGCTGCATATCGTCGGCAACCTCGTCCGCGATCGCGCCGGTGAAGACGCCGTTATGCCAGAGCGTGTGGAGATCGCCGCGATGCGATCCCGGCAGCACTTCGAGCGCGCCGTTCTCCGGCGTCATGTCGTCGAGCAGCAGCAAGGCGGTCACGAGATCGTCGTTGCTGTGCGGCGTGAAGGGGAAGTCCTGGTGCCACTTCACCTTGGTCGCGGCGCCCGGCAGCTTGGAATTGACCTTGCTGTGGTGGAACTTGACGTTGGGACCGATGAGATCGGCGACATAGTCGGTCATGCGGCTCGACGCCATCACGTCATGGAAGGCCTGCGAGACCTCGACCGGCGAGTTCACCCTTCGCAACGCCGGCTGCGCCGCGCTGTGGCCGGGCTCGAGATCGAAGCGCGACCGACCATCGATCATCTCGCCGTAATTCTGCGTCTTGCTCCGGCTCTCCGCGACCCACGCATCGAAGTCGCGACGCAAGGCGGCCAGCTCGACAGCCGTGACGGCGTCTGGCGCCATCAGATAGCCGTTGTCCCAGAAGAAGTCTTGCTGCGCTTGAGTGAGGGCGGACATGACCCGCATGTTAGAGCGCATCCGGTGCCGAGGAAAAGAGTTTGGGACTATCCCAAACCGCGCATTTTCCAATAAGCGGATCCTATCCCGGCATCCGCTCGGGCAGCGGCAGCTGGGTCACCTTGCTCTGGTCCTCGAGCTCGACGGACTTGATCTGCTCGGCCTGCTTGGTGATCTTGCCGGTGGAGATCTGGATCTGCCGGATGTCCTCGTTCACCTGGCCGAAATGAGTCTGCAGCTTGCCGACCCGCTCGTCCAGCCGGTCGACATCCTTCACCAGCTCCATGACCTTGCTCTGGATGACATGGGCCTGCTCGCGCATGCTGACGTCGCGCAGGACCGCGCGGATCGTGGTCAAGGTCGCCATCATCGTCGTCGGCGAGACGATCCAGACCTTGGCGCGGCAGGCTTCGTCGACCAGGTTCGGGAAGTTGCTGTGCAATTCCGCATAGACCGCTTCCGAAGGCAGGAACATCAGCGCGGAATCCGCGGTCGTCCCGGCGACGATGTATTTCTCGGCGATCGCCTTCACATGGGTGCGGATCGCCGTGGTGAACTCGCGCTGGGCGAGCTTCGTCGCGATGTCGTCCTTCGCCTCGCGCAAGGACCGATAGGCTTCCAGCGGAAACTTGGCGTCGATCGCGATCGAGCCCGGCGGGTTCGGCAGCTTCAGCAGGCAATCGACGCGTTTGCCGCTCGGCAGCGTCGCTTGGAACTCGTAATTGGCCGAGGGCAGCACGTCCCGCACGAGATCGGCGAGCTGGATCTCGCCGAAGGCGCCGCGCGACTGCTTGTTGGAGAGAATGTCCTGCAGGCCCACCATCTGGCCGGCGAGACCGTCGAGCTTCTTCTGCGCCTCGTCGATGACCGCGAGCTGCGCTTTGAGATCCGAGAGCGTCTTGCCGGCTTCGCTGGCCGATTGCTGCAGCCGGTCCGCGACGCGGTTGCCAAGCTCGGTCAGCCGCCGGTCCATCGCCTCCTGGCTGCCGGCTTGGTGCGCCGCCAGCTGCTGCAACTGGCCGCTGAGCGCATCGATCCGCGGATCGGGCTGTGTTGCGGGCTTCGGCCGAAGCTGCAGCACGAGGATGGCGATCACGCCCAGGACGGCGATGGCGGAGAGGATCAGGGGTATTTGCGGCATGGCGGTCCCACTCGACGCGTGTTTGCCCGACTCGGGCGTCCGTTGCTTGACGATAGCCCCTTGCTTGACGATAGAAGGGGAAATCCATAGGTAAAGGTACGAAACGAGTACGTGCCTGTAAAGTACGAAACGAGAACGAGAAATGGCTGTTCTGCCCATCATCGTGGCGCCCGATCCGCGGCTGAAGCAGGTCGCAAAGCCGGTCGAGAAGGTCGATGCCGAGCTGCGCCGGCTGATGGATGACATGCTGGAGACCATGTACAAGGCGCCGGGCATCGGGCTCGCGGCGCCGCAGGTCGGCGTGCTGAAGCGCGTCATCGTGATCGACCTCGCGCGCGAGGATGAGAAGCCGCAGCCGCTCCGGATGGCGAACCCCGAACTCATCTGGGTCTCCGACGACGACGCGGTCTACAACGAAGGCTGCCTGAGCCTGCCCGAGCATTATGCCGATGTGACGCGTCCGGCTGCGATCAAGGTCCGCTATCTCGACCACGAGAACGAGATCCGCGTGCTGGAGGCAGACGGGTTGCTCGCGACCTGTATCCAGCACGAGATGGACCATCTCGAAGGCATCCTGTTCGTCGATCACCTGACGGCGTTGAAGCGCAACATGATCCTGCGCAAGCTCTTGAAGGCGAAGAAGAGCCAACAGCCCGTGTCCGCGTGAGTCCCAAGGGCTCCGCATGACTCCGCTTAAACTGATCTTCATGGGCACGCCCGATTTCGCGGCGGTGGCGTTGAAGGCGCTGGTGGAGGCGGGGCATGACATCCTCGCCGTCTATTCCCAGCCACCGCGCCCCGCCGGGCGCGGCAATAAGCTGCGCAAGTCGCCGGTGCAGGTGCTGGCCGAGGAATACGGCTTCACCGTCCACACGCCCGCGCATCTGAAGACGTCCGACGTCCAGGCGGAGTTTGCTGCCTATCGTGCCGATGCCGCAGTCGTCGCCGCCTTCGGGCTCATCCTGCCGCAGCCGATCCTGGATGCGCCGCGCCTCGGCTGTCTCAACATCCACGCCTCGCTGCTGCCGCGCTGGCGCGGCGCGGCGCCGATCCAGCGTGCCATTCTCGCCGGCGACAGCGCGACCGGCGTCTGCATCATGCGGATGGAAGCGGGGCTCGATACCGGCCCCGTGCTGCTCGAGGACCGCATCGAGATCGAGCGTAAGGAGACCGCTGGCGAGCTGCATGACCGCCTCGCGCAGATCGGCGCCCGGGCGATCGTCGAGGCGCTCGACGATTATGCGCATGGCCGCGTCGTGCCACGGCCGCAACCGCAGGACGGCGTCACCTATGCCGCCAAGGTTACCTCCGGCGAAGCGCGACTCTATTGGGACCGGTCGGCGGCGGATCTCGAGCGCGCGGTCCGCGCGTTCAACCCGGTGCCCGGCGCCTGGGCCCTGCTGCCGAGCGGCGAGCGGTTGAAGGTGCTCGCGGCTGAGATCGAGCCCGTCCATGACGCCGGCCCGCATCAGCCGGGAGAAATCCTGGATGACCGGTTGACCGTGCTCTGCGGCCGCGACGCGTTGCGGCCGACTCTGATCCAGCGCGAAGGCAAGAAGGCGATGCCCTCGGCGGCCCTGCTGCGCGGCATGGTGCTGAAGAAGGGCGACCGCCTCTCGTGACCCGTTTCAAGCTCACGATCGAATATGACGGCGGCGGCTTCGTCGGCTGGCAGCGGCAGGAGAACGGGCCGAGCATCCAGCAGTCGCTGGAAGAGGCGATCTTCCGCATCACCGGCGAGACCGTTCTGGTGCAGGGCGCCGGCCGCACCGATGCCGGCGTCCATGCGCTGGGGCAGGTGGCGCATGCCGATATCGAGAAAGAAATCGCCGCCGACAAGCTCAAGGACGCGATCAACCATCACCTGAAGCCGGCACCCATCGCCGTCCTGTCATCGGAACCGGCCGATGCCGAGTTCCACGCGCGCTTCTCGGCCACGGGCCGCGCCTATCTCTATCGCATCGTCAACCGCCGCGCGCCATTGACGGTCGATCGCGGCCGCGCCTGGCTGGTGAACAGCGCGCTCGACGCCGCCGCGATGCACGACGCGGCGCAGGTCTTGATCGGCCATCACGACTTCTCCACCTTCCGCGCCTCGGAATGCCAGGCGCAGTCGCCGGTGAAGACCCTCGACCGCCTCTCGGTGCACCGCGCCGGCGAGGAGATCCAGCTCATCGCCGAAGCCCGCTCCTTCCTGCACCACCAGGTCCGCAACATCGTCGGCACGCTCCGCCTGGTGGGCGAGGGCAAGTGGTCGAAGGACGACCTGCGTGCAGCGCTCGAAGCCAAGGACCGGACGAAGGGCGGCCCGACCGCCCCGCCGGACGGGCTGTATCTGACCGGGGTGACGTACTGACGAAGGGTCGTGCTAGGGACTGCCGATATCGCAAGTGACGAGCACTCCTACAACGTTGATCGCCACGACGGCCGCGATCCGTATGAAGGATGTCATGCGAAGCATGGAGTGGGCGTCGCCTGCATTCAGTTTGAGCAATTTCCAATGGCAACGGGCAAAGTAGTGGAGCGCACATCCATAGATCAGGGTCGCAACCACAATAGCTAAGACAACCCAGGGCCGGTGGTTCTGGACCCCTGTGGCAATGTGGCCCTGACGATCACTCGCAGCCATCATATAGGCAATCATCTGAACGACTGCGAAAGCGCAAACAAGATTGGCGAGTGTCCAGAAAGACTCACCCAAGCCGCGATTGACATCCGTCTGCGTGGTTGTTTCCGAGCGCATCATCTCCCCCCGAGCAAGCGCAACTGCAGCGCGACGCAAACTGTGACATACGCCTTCGGGTTTGTCCTCTCTGTTCAACCCTAAGTAGGGATAAGGGGCGTGCTGCAATGCAGCAGCAGGCCCCTCACACACTACGCCGCATGCGCGCTGCCATTCGCCTTCGGGCGGTCGGCGGCGACCTCGGCGATCGGTTCGCCGGTCTTCTCCGCGAGCAGGACCGAGAGCAAAGCCTGCATCACATTGTTGCCGCCGGCACCGCCCGCCGCACCGCCGCCGATCGCGATCCGCGGCACGATGTCGACGCCGGACTTCTCCAGCGCTTCGGCAAAGCGCTCGGCGATCTGCCGGCTCAGCTGATAGCGCGGGCCGCCGGAGGCATCGACCTGCTTGCCGATCGCTTCGGCTTCGGCGAGACCGACCTTGGTCACGCGTTCGGCCTCCGCGGCCGCCAAGGCCACGACCTTCTTCGCCTCGCCTTCGCCCAAGAGACGGATGCGATCCGCTTCGGCTTGCGCCAGCGTGCGGGTCTGGTCGGCCTCCTGCTGCGATCGAGCGAGGCTCGCCTTGCCCTGGTTCTCCTGGATCTTGATCGAGAGCTCGCTCTCGGTGATCCCGGTCTGCTGCTTCGCCCGCGCCTCCATCTCGCGCAATTCGCGCTCCTTCTGGGCGGCGATCGCCTGCCGCTCATAGGTGCCGACCTGCTCGTCGGCGATCTGGCGCTGGCGGAGCTGGGTCAGGATCTTCTCGATCTGATCCCCGCCATTGGAGCCGGCGCCCGGCGTGCCGATCAGCACCTCCTGGAGCTCGAGATTGTACTGGGCGAACTTGCCTTTCATCTCTTCACCGGAGGTGCGCTGGATCTCGGCGCGCTCCTGCAGGAGCTGGATCAAGGTCCGGGTCTGGGCCACGTTCTTGAAATAGGCCGAGACCATCGGGTCCAGGGTCTGTTCGACCAGCTTCTTGATATCGCCGAAGCGCTGCACGACGAGCGGCGCCTTGCGATAGTCGATATGCACGACCACCGACAAAGGCAGCGAGGGCTCGAACGCGTCCTTCGTGATCAACGACACCTCCGCCAGGTTCTCGTCGTATTTGTGCGAGCCGGTCGCCGCGTGATCCCACTTCAGGATGAAGTTGGTGGTCGGCACGGCCAGCACCTTGCCGGCATAGGTATTGAACGCGTACTTGCCCGGCAGCAGGGGCTCGGCCCAGACGCCGCGCTTGCCGCGTTCGACCAGCTCGCCATGGCGATACTCGATGCCCGATTTGTCCGCACCATCGTCACCGGTATAGGAGACGACGACGCCCACGTGACCCACCTCGATTACCGTCTTTGCGATCCGCTCCGCGGTTGCAAAGAGCCGGTTGATATAATAGGTGCCTTCCACCAGCACCTGGAGCTGGCGGCCGCGGCAGCCGCCGGCGGCGAGGAACAGCTCCGGATCCTGGAAGTTGTTGTGAAAGGTCGCGGCCTTCGGATCGTCGCCGACCGTCGGCGCGATGATCTGGCCGGCCGGCAACGCCGGGCCGTCATGCACCGTCACCACGCCGATCGCATCGTTCGAATCCTTGATCACCACCGGCTCGAAGCCCATGCGCTCCTCCAGCAGCGCGCGCATGCGGTCGAACAGCTGCGCCTCGCCATGCTCCAGCTCCAGGGCATGCACCTCGCCCTGGGTCAGGATCACGAACTGCGCCAGATTGATCGCATAGGTGCCCTCGCGCAGGATCTTGCGCTGCGGGCCCTTCTGCCCGCCATTGCCGAGGAAGTGCGCGGCATCCTGGAAATCATCGGCCGTCACGTTCGCGCCCAAGGTCTGGGTTGCCGGCAAGGCGGCGCCGTCGCGCGCGAACACATAGCCGATCTGGCCCTGCGGGATCGTCACCAGCGGCACCTTGTGCAGGCGATACTGCAGCGGCATGAAGAAATGATAGCCGCCGCGCAAGACGTCCGGCTGATAGCCGGCTTCGCCGTCGAGCGCGATCAACCCGCCTTCGACCGAGCCCTTGAAGCTCCACAGCTTCTCGACGATCGCGATGCTGTTGTTGGGGATGTAGCGGATCATGCCGGTCAAGCGCACGAGGATCACGGCAAGCACCAGCAGCCCGACGCCCGCCACCAGCGAGCCGGGAAGAGTCTCAAGCAACGCAGACATGGAGAAGAATCCTCCAAACGGACCCATCCGGCCCGACGGAAGGGACTAAGCCCTGAACAGGCTTTCCCACGGTAGCGAGACGAAGTGGTGCGTGTCGGCCCGCACATCCATACGCGTTGTGCGATATTTAGCGTAAAGGCGGAAAAGCGAACGCGATGAATCGCTTGCACGGGCATTTACGCGTGCTGGCGGGCTCGCCCGTCGTTCCTAACGGCTAAATCTCCGGGTTCAGAGTCGCCGACTCATGTGAACGATCATGCCGCCCTTGAACGGCGTCTCCGCGTCGAAGCGGTAGCCGTGCTTGGCGTAGAAGGCGACGTTCTCGGCGAACAGTTTGTTGGTGTAGAGCCGCAGCTCGGCGAAGCCGAGCGCGCGCGCAAGCTGTTCGGCATGGGCCAGCATGCGGCGGCCGTAGCCGCGGCCTTGCTGCGACGGTGCGACGGCGAGGTTCTCGATCAGCAGGTGATCGGGCTCGCGAATACATTCCACCAGGGCGACGAGTTCGCCGCCGGCGATCAGCAGGTCGATCAGATGCGCGCGGACGGCGGCATTGTAATCGGCCGTCATCGGCTTCGGCGCACGGCCGATCACCGGGATCCACTTCGCATAGGCGTCGCGCGTCAGTGCCGCGATGGCGGCGGCATCCGCGGGCCCGGCGCGGCGAATCTCTGCTGCGCAGGAATCAGACATGCACCGCGAGCTTTTCGGAATTCGCATGGCCGATCATCATCACCGCCTCTCGCTGCACGCATCGAAGCCATGATTGATAGCGGCCGGACACTTGAGAAGCCAGTCTCGCAAGGACAATCGGCACCGACTGTGGTATGGTCAATGCCTGCCCTCCGACCTCTCCGCCGAAGCTCCAGCGAAGGCGGAAGTGCGCAGCGCGCAGGCGGGTGCTGTTTGACATAGTGAATGCGACTGCGACGGTCCGCACGGCCGAGCCCATCGTGTTTTTGACGGCGGCAACCCGGACAGGACCCGGACAAAAAGCGTGCGCGGACCTGTTGCGGCTCCGCAACGTTGACCGGGCGTTTACGGAATCACGTTTTCCTGGGGCATCCCCAGCGGAGTTCGACCGCCGCTGCAGCCCTTGCAACCCGGACCCGACCCTTACGGAATCGGGCTTTCGTCGCGCGGCCCTCAGGCGGCAAAGGCGTTTCGCATCAGCAGGTTGATAGGCCTGGCGCGGCGTCGGACGGGGTGCGGCCGTCAGGGTAAGTTCAGCCGCGCTGCCGCAGCCAGCCGGGCACTTCGGCGATCGTCTCCAGCTTGGCGAAGCGCGGCGAGTCCGAAGGCGGCTCGGCATGCTCATGCGCCCAGGTGATGTGATAGGGGATGTGAATGCCCCAGAGCCCGGCTTCCAGGGCCGGCAGCACGTCCGACTTCATCGAATTGCCGATCATCACCGTGGCCTCGGGCCGGACGCCCTGGCGCGCCACCACGCGGCGATAGGTGTTGGCGTCCTTCTCGCTGACGATCTCGATCGCATGGAAGTGCTCGCCGAGGCCCGAGCGCGCGAGCTTCTGCTCCTGGTTCATGAGATCGCCCTTGGTCACCATGACCAGCTTGTAACCGTCCTTCAGCGTCTCGAGCGTCTCCGCGACGCCGGGCAGGGGCTCGACCGGATGTTCCAGCATGGCACGGCCGAGATCGAGAATCTGGGCGATGATCTTCGCCGGCACCGCGCCGCGGGTGAGATTGATCGCCGTCTCGATCATCGACAACGTGAAGCTTTTGACGCCGTAGCCGTAGAGGCTGAGGTTCTTGATCTCGACCTCGAGCAGGCGCGCCTTCATATGATCCGCATCGCCGTAATCCTGCAGCAGCTCGACATATTGCTGCTGGGTTAGGTGGAAGATCGACTCGTTGTGCCAGAGCGTGTCGTCGGCATCGAGGGCGATGGTGGTGATGGTCATGTTACTTTGCTGGCCCTAATGGTGTGTAGACGAGCAGGTTGAGGTCGGGCTCGCCGTTGACTGAGAAGCTGGTGTGCTCGAACCGCATCAGGCCCTTGCCCTCGACCCGGATGGTCTTGATGCCCTCGCCGGTGCTCATGACATCGTGGCGGCGCCAGAACTGGCGGAACTCGGGCGAGCGCTGGTTCATCTCGGCGACCAGCGCCTCCATCGCCGGATCGCCGCGGTACTTCGCGTAGTTGCTGCGGAATTTCGCCACCACGGATTCGGCGTCGGTCGTCCATTGCGGCAGGCGCGCGCGAAAACCCGCGTCCAAAAAGACGAAGCGGACGAAGTTGCGCTGCTCCGGCGTCCGCGACGAGAAGCCGAACAGCCGGTTTGCCGCCTTGTTCCAGGCGATCGCATCCCAATGCGCGGTGCGGATGAAGGCGGGATGTTTCGGCAGGCCGTCGAGCATCCGCTGCAACGCCGGCGTGACGGTGCGCACGGGCGCCCGCGCCACTGCGGGCTCGCGTCCGGTCAGCACATAGAGATGCTGGCGCTCGGCGCTGCTGAGGCGGAGTGCCCGCGAGACGTTTTCGAGAAAGTCCGGTGACACCCGGATGTCGCGGCCCTGCTCGAACCAGGTATACCAGGTGAGACCGACGCCGGCCAAGGACGCCACCTCCTCGCGCCGAAGGCCGGCCGCGCGGCGGCGCGTGCCGTTCGGCAGGCCGACGTCATCGGGCGAAAGACGCGCGCGGCGGCTCTTCAGGAACTCGCTCAAGTCGTTGTGCGAGCGGGTCAGGCTGGCTTGCGGCATGTTAGTCGTACTAACAGGATAAATAACAATCTAGTACCAGGATGAGACGTCGGCCATATTGCGATTCTCGGCCCTCACCGTCCAGCCGATTCCCATCAAGTGGAGCGCCCCATGGCATCGAGCGAAGTCTGCGCGATCGAAGCACCCGTCGCCGTCCCGGACGAGACCGCGAGCCGCCGCCGCGGGCTCGGATTGGCGGTGCTCCTGGCCGGCAGCTTCATGACCGTGCTCGACGCGATGATCGTGCAGTTGGCGCTGCCGAGCATCGCGCGCGACCTCCATGCCGGCAGTGCCGCCATCGAGCTGGTCATTGCCGGCTATTCCCTGGCTTACGGCGTGCTGCTGGTGACCGGCGGCCGCCTGGGCGACATGTTCGGGCGCAAGCGCATCTATCTCATCGGCATGGCGGCCTTTACGCTCGCCTCCATTCTCTGCGGCCTCGCGCCGAATGCACCGATGCTGGTGGCGGCGCGCGTGCTGCAGGGCGCGACCGCTTCCCTGGTGCTGCCGCAGGTGCTGGCCTCGATCCGCGTCGGCTTCGATGGGCCTGAGCGCCGCCGCGCCTTCGGCCTCATGGGACTGGTGATGGGTGCCGCTTCCGCCCTGGGGCAGCTCGCAGGCGGCGTGCTGATTTCCGGCGACGTCTTCGGCCTCGGCTGGCGCTTGGTCTTCCTGGTCAACCTGCCGTTCGGCATTCTGGCGGTCCTCGCCGGAATCCGCTGGCTGGATGAATCCCGCGCACCGCACGGCGCCCGGCTCGATCCCTTCGGCATCCTGCTTTCGAGCGCCGGTCTCGCCTGCCTGCTCGGCGGCCTCGTCGGACTGCACCATCTCGGCCTCGCGCAAGCAAGCCTGCTGGCCCTCGCTTCCCTGCCGCTCTTCCTCTGGTTCGGGCGTCACGAAGCGCGGTTCGAGGAGCGCGGCGCGCTGCCGCTGCTCTCGATCCGTCTCCTGAAGCTGCCGGCCTTCATCCTCGGCGCACTGGCCGTCATGGTCTTCTATGCGAGCTGCAGCTCCTATTATGTGTCCTTCGCGGTGTTCCTGCAGTTCGGCGTGGGGCTGACGCCGTTCCATGCCGGCCTTCTGTTCACGCCGATCGCCGGCATCTTTGCCGCCGCTTCGATCCTGGCGCCGCGGCTGATCGGACGCTATGGCACCCTGGTCCTGCGGGTCAGCGCGCTCATCTATGCGATCGGTTACGCCGTGGTCTGGATCACCCTGACGCGCGAGGGCGCGCCCGACCTCTTCATCCTGATGCCGACCATGCTGGTGGTTGCCGCGGTGCAGGGCTTCATCATGACGCCGCTCTTGAACGTGGTGCTCGGGGCGCTGCCGGAGAGCCATGCCGGCATGGCCGGCGGATCGATCGCCACCATGCAGCAGGTCGGCAATGCGCTCGGCATCGCCGTCATCGGCCTGGTGCTGTTCGCCGCCGCCTCGGGTGGCGCCGTCGGCGCGCTGCATCCGGGTGAAGCCGTTCTCGGCTTCACCAATGCCGTGGCGGTGGAGTTCGTGGCCGCAGTGATCGTCTATGCGCTGCTGCGCCGGTTGCGCTGATCAGTCTCTGCGCGCGGTGAGGCGCGACTTTCGTCGCCGATTGGAGTAGAATGGCGACACGCTGTTTCTCATCGTGGGCTGTTTTCAGGTCGAAGCATTTTCGCGCCCCAAACGTTGCGCAGAAGACCGCGCACAGATCCTGCTGGCCGTCAACCCCTACAGGACACCGACAAAAAGAGATAACGCGGCAAGGTCGCGCACGGCATTACTGGCCTTTCTTCAATCCAGCGACCCAGCGGTGGGCGATGGCGGCGGCTTCGACGGCGCTGAAGGTCTCGGGGTCGAGGCAATGTTCCAGCCAGAGCCCGTCGAGGAGGGCGGTCAAAGCCAAGGCCGCCTGCCGCGTGTCGAGCGTCACGTTATTGGCCTTGGCGAGTGCACCGATCATCTCTTCGAGCAGGCGGCGATAGCCGGCATAGACCTTGGCATGGATCGCATGGATCGTCGGATCGGTGCGCGTCAGGCTCCAGAAGGCGAGCCAGACCGCGAGCAGGTCGGCATCGAGCAAAGGCGGCTTGAAGCTGGTCTCGATGAAGGCATGCAGCCGCGCCTCGGCCGAAGGTCCGGCCGCCGCGAGCGCTTCGTCGAGGATCGCCGCGATCTGCTTGCCGGTCGCGCGATAGGTCTCGGCGACCAGGTCCTGCATGCCCTCGAAGTGGTGCCGCACCAGCCCGGGCGAGACGCCGGCCTCCGCCGCGACATGCCGCACCGTGGTCCCAGCGAGGCCGTCCCGCGCCAGGCAGCGCGCGGTCGCCTCGATCAGTTGCTGGCGCCGTGTCTCAGGCAGGTCGCGGGTGAATTTCGGTCCGGTTGGCTTGGCGGAGATGTCGGCTCTCCCGGCAATTGTACGGGCGTAAAATAACCGCTTGCAGCTTATTATACGATCGTATAATTACGACCTCAAGGACAGGCTGAGGGAGGTGCCCATGCTGCGTGACGTCACGATCGAAGCCGGTTCCGCGGTCATCACCTGGGCCGACGGGCATCAGGCGACGGTGCCGCTGCTCTGGCTGAGAGACCATTGCTCCTGTCCGAAATGCCTGCACCCCGAGACCCGCCAGCGTCTTTCCGACACCGTCGCCTTCGACGATGCGCTCAACGCAGGCCGCGTCAGCATCGCCGCCAACGCGCCGGAGCTCGAGATCGAATGGTCCGGCGATGCGGCGCATGTCAGCAGCTTCGATGCCACGTGGTTGCGCGAAGCGACGCGTCTCGTGCCGGCACCAGCGCCCGAGCTCTTCCTCTGGGACGAAGTGCGCCTCGGCGGTGCCGTGCCGCAGGTCGCCTATGAGGCGCTAATGGCGCCGGGCGATTCCGGCGACCGCGTGCTGATGGACTGGCTGGCGCAGATCGAACGCTTCGGCTTCGCCTTCGTCGAGGGCGTGCCGGCCACACCCGAGGCGACCCAGGCGGTCGCAAAGCGCGCCGCCTATATCCGCGAGACCATCTTCGGCGGCTATTACGACTTCACCGCCAATATGGAGCATAAGGACACCGCCTACACCTCGATGGCGATTGGTCCCCATACCGACGGCACCTACAGCTTCGACGCGCCGGGCTATCAGATGTTCCACTGCCTCGGGCTCGACTGTGTCGGCGGCGACAGCGTGCTGGTCGACGGCTTCGAGATCGCGGCGATCATGCGGGCAGAGATGCCGGATCTCTATCGCGTGCTGACCGAGGTCGAGGTCACCGGCCAGTACATCGACCACGAGAAAGGCATTCACTTGAAGGCGACGCGGCCGGTCTTCCGCCTCGATTCGGCGGGCCGGCTGGTGCAGGTCAGCTTCAACCATCTCGACCGCGCGCCGCTGTTCCTGCCGGAGTTCGAGCTGAAGGCGTTCTACCGCGCCTACGGCGCTTTCGCGCGCCTCGCCAACGACCGCAAGCTGCAATACCGGCGGCGGCTGGAGCCGGGCTCGCTGGTGCTGTTCGACAACTGGCGCCTGCTGCATGCGCGCGACGCCTACCAGGGCTATCGCCGTCTCGCCGGCGCCTATCTCAACAAGGAGGATGTCGAGAGCCGCCTGCGGGTGCTCCGGCTCAAGGCGAGGGGGCTGGCGGCGGCGGCTTAGTTCAGAAGATCGGGCCGAAGGCCAATCCCGCCAGGATGTTGATGATGATCTTGCCCAGGATGAAGTCGATCACGACCAGCACTGCCGCGACCTCGATAGAGGCTTCAAGGATGCGGCGGAAGGCGAAGAACTCGCAGGCCAGCACGAAGAACAGCGCGCCGTAGCTCAGGACGAACTCCCAGTCCCCGCTCATGCCGTAATAGGCGGCAACCTCGATCGGAAGCTGGAGCGCCATCGAGAGCACGGAGAGCCAGTTGTAGATCGCGATTCCCCCGTAGATCCGCGGCCCGGCCTCGAGCAGCCTCGCGCTCATCAGCAGCAGCAGGGGAAAGCAGATCCAGGAGAGCGCATAGCCGATCAGCTCCGCGGCAGCGACCCGCGTCCAAGCGGCGTCCCGCCAATCCGTGTTGAGATTGAGCAGCAGGAGCCAGACCGGGAGCAGCGGAAAGGCGAGGCGGAACGATCGCCGGGCGCCTTCCCGGGAGAGATCGAAGAAGCCGGCGAAGGCGGCATCGAACCGGGCGAGGCGCAGCAGGCCGAGCACCGCGATCTCAAATTCTGCAAAGCTGATCATGCGGGGGAGTCTGGCGCGTTCCGGTTACTTGATCCAGTCGACGATGTGATCCTCGAGATCGCCGGCGGCACGCTCGGAGATCGCCCGGCCGCGGACCGAGATGCCAGCCTGGTGCACCGTCTTGGGATCCCCGGAGACCAGGGGATGCCACCAGTGGAGGTCGCGGCCTTCCCCCACCAGGCGATAGGCGCAGGTCTCGGGCAGCCAGTCGAGCCGGCGGATGTTGCGCGGGCTGAGCTGCACGCAGTCCGGCACGATCTCCTTGCGGTGCTTGTAATCCTTGCAGCGGCAGTTCCGGAGATCGAGCTGCTTGCAGGCGACATTGGTGAAGAAGAGCTCGTTGGTGTCGCCGTCGCGCAGCTTTTCGAGGCAGCAGCGCCCGCAACCGTCGCACAGGCTCTCCCATTGCTTGCGGGTCATCTGCCCAAGCGGGGTTGTCTTCCAGAACGGATCTGCGGCCTTGTCCATGCGGCTGACCCTAGTCCTCGGGCGATGGCGATGCAAATGCAGGGCTTGCATCCCAAATCATCACGCGCGCTTCGTTGTCCCTGGTAGTCCGCGCTGCGTGCGACTCGCGGGCGGACATCGAGTCAATCGCGGGCAATCTGCATCGAAGAAAAATTACCGAAAATTTGACGCAATTTTTACTACCGGCGAATCGCGCGGCGACTGTATGAGTTGGTTCAGCAATTCGGGGAAACGATCCGCTCTCCTGCGGGTCGATCGCGTAACTGGAATCGGGATGAGCAATTTCGCCCGTGATCGACGAGCGCCCGTTGGCGAATCCGCCGGCGGATCGCTGGCCAAGCCGCTGGGGCGACCGCAGCGCCGTGCCTTCGATTTGATCGAGAATCTCGCAATCCTGCGGCGGCCGGGGCGGGTGTCCGATGCGCCGCTGTCCGCGGTCGAGCTCAACGCCGCCGAGACGCTGATGTCGATCGCCCAGGCGATGGCGCCGACGCTCGAGGAGGTTCGCGGCATCGCCGCGCGCCACGGAATCGCCGGCACCGATGAAGAGTTGCTCCGCCATCCGATGGTGGCGCTTGCGGTCGCCGAGCGGTTCCCCTATCGGCAGCCGGACCGCAGCGCCTGCCGCGCCTACTACGCGGCGCATCCGGAAGAGTTCCGCGCACCCGATCTCTATGAGGGCGGCGAGATCCTGATCGGCGGCGATGTGACCGATCGCGACTGGCGCGCCGAGGCCTATGGCCGTGCCGAACGCATCATCGCGATGTTGCACTATGACCGCCGGGTCTTCAGCGATCTCCTGATCACCGCGGCCGCCCATGCCGCGGATCGCGGCGGCCGGATCGGCCCGGTCGCCTGTGGCGGCTGGGAGAGCGAGGTCGCGGCTCCCTTCTTCACGCTGAAGGCCGGCGAGGTCTTTCCCCTGCCGGTCCCGTCGCGCCAGGGCTTCCATGTGCTCTTGATGGAGCGCGTGACGGTGGGGCGCCCGCGTTCCTTCGCCGAAGCGGAAGCCGAGGTAATACGGCGGCTCGTCCTGCGCGCCCGCCTTGCTGCTGCCCAGCGACACCTCGAGAGCTTGACGACAGACCACGGCTTGCCGTTCTCCGGGCGCTGACACGCGACCCATGGTGGTGTTACATCTACGCATCGGGGCCGGTCGGCATTAACGTAAATATTCCGTTTCCTCGTTGACTCTTCGAGGCATCAGTTCCTAGAATTTTCGGAGACGGGACTGAGCATGCGTAGAGGAGCCGACAATGTCTGCTCTGGCACTCAATGGAAGAGCTCTGAATTACCGGGGAAAGTCGGAGTTCCGGCTCGGACGTGGATTGCTTCGTGCGACCCTCGGCCCGCTTGAGGATCGAAGGCTGAAGGTTGTTCTAGCTCAAGCCGCGCAGGCGGGAATACAGGGCACAATTCCTGAGACACTGCGCGACCCACGCCTCATCCAAATAGTGGCGCGGCAGTTCAAGGTGCCGGTGCCGAGCCTCGATTTCTGTCAGCGCTATTATCGCGACCATGTCGAGATCTTCCGCCTGCCCGAGCGCTATGTCGGCCGCCAGATCGTGCTGCGCTGCCCGAAATCCGATGCAACCGCCCGGTCCGAGGCCCGGGCTCGTGCCGAACGGCTGATCGCGATCCTGTTCTTTGATCCGAAAATGTTCGACGATCTGGTCGCGACCTACGATTCGATCAGCGACCACAGCGGGTCCGGCCGGATCGGCCCCAGCGTCCGCGGCCAGCTGTCGCCCGAATTGGATATCGCCTTGTTCGGGCTGAAACCCGGCCAGATCTATCCGGCGCCGGTCGAAACCGAGCAGGGAATCCATGTCGTCATGCTGGATCGGATCCTGCCCGGCGAGGTCCAGCCCTTCGCGGCGGTCCAAGGCCGGATCAGCGCCACCTTGCGGAGCGAGCTCCGGATCGCCGCGGCGCGACGGCATCTGGCGCGGTTGGCGGAACGCTTCAGCGCGGCCACCGGATAGCGGCGGTCAACTGAGGCTGAGCTGGAGCTGGCCCTCTTCGTGGCCGCTTTCGGCGCGCACGCGTTCCGGCGGCAGCACGACCCGGATCGTGGTGCCGCGTCCCTTGACGCTCTCGATGAGCATCTGCCCGCCATGCAGCTCGGTCATGCTGCGGGCGAGCGGCAGTCCGAGGCCGGTCCCGGAATTGTGGTTGCGACCCGCCGCAGCCTGGCCGAACAAGGTGAGTGCAACTTCGATCTCGGCATGGGTCATGCCGGAACCTTCGTCGATCACCAGCAGCTCCAGCCCGCCATCGGGACGCAGCCGGCATTTCAGCACGATCAAGCCACCCATCGGCGAATACTTGCAGGCATTGCCGAGCAGGTTGATCAGGATCTGCAGCATGCGGCGACGGTCGGCGCGCAGCCAGACCTCCTCGCGCGGCAGTTCGATGCCGAGGGTCTGCAGCCGGTTGCCGATCTGGTCGCCGAGCAGGCGCTTGACCTCGACGATCGCGTCGGCGATCCGGAAATCCGATTCGTTGATCTCCATCTTGCCGGCCTCGACCTTGGACAGGTCGAGGATGTCGCTGATCAGGTTCAAGAGATGCTCGCCGCTCTCGACGATCAGCTTGCCGTAGTCGCGATAGGCGGGTGCGACGCCGGGCCCGACCTTCTCCATCGCGATCACCTGGCCGAAGCCGATGACGGCGTTGAGCGGCGTCCGGAGCTCATGGCTCATGCTGGCAAGGAACGCCGACTTGGCTCGGCTCGCAGCATCCACCTGTTGGATCGCCACGGTGAGCTCGGCGCGGCTGTGCGAGAGTTCGGCCTCGCGCAACTTGCTGTCGGTGATGTCGATCAGATAGGAGTCGAGGAAGGTACGGCCGAGCTCCCGGTCGATATAGACCCAGGCCACCTCGCGGCCCCAGCGAAGCTCGCCGGTCAAAGGATGAACGAAGCGGAACTCGATATCGTAGGGTTGTCCATGTTGCTTACGCGCGACCTCCGCGTTGAGATAGCGCGCGCGATCCTCGGGGATGATCGACTGGTACCATTGATCGAGGCGTGAATCGCCGCTCGCATTGGCGGTCCCGAACAGGCGTTCGCTGTCGCGGCCGAAGACCTGGCAACCGGCTTCGTCATACCCGTGCCGGCTGTCGCCCTTGATGCCGCGGCAGAACATGATGTTGTGGAGGTTCTCGACCAGCGAACGGAACCGCCGCTCGCCCTCACGAGCGGCGTTCTCGCGGTCCTTCTCATGGGTGATGTCGGAGTGGATGCTCAAGAGCCCGCCGCCGGCGATCGGCAGCTCTTTGCTGCGGATCCAGCGGTCGTCGATCCGCCGCTCGAACGAGCCCTTCGGCGCGCGATGCCGCTTCAGCCGTTCGGTAACCTGCTCGTTGAGGTCGCTGACCTGGATCATTGTCGCCTTATGCTCGCCCCAGCGCGCGTTCTGCAGCTCGAAGCTCTGGCCGAGCTCGACCAGATGCTCAAAGCCGGTAAAGAACATGCGGACATAGATGTCGTTATAGGCGACGAGCTTGTCGTCCGCGTCCCACAGCGAATAGGCGATCCCGCTCTGGTCGAGTCCCTCTGCGAACAGGTCCAGCACCTGGCCCGTGGTCATGCTGGAGTCGATCCGATGCGGCATCCCGGTCCCGAACCTCGACAAATGAACGAAGCGCAACGCAAATTCCGGGTCGGCGCGCTGCGCAGCCGTCCCGCTTCCCCCGACATCGCAACACAGTATGGGTATAAATATTGCTAACGAACCGTGAATCGGCGAAGCATGGTCGTAGTATCCCTGCAAGGACCCGATCATGAGCAAACCCGTCCGCTCGGCACAGGAACTCGGCCGCGGCTTTCCCGCGGGCTTCCGTTGGGGCGCTTCGACCTCCGCCTATCAGGTCGAAGGGGCGGTGGCCGAAGACGGCCGCATGCCCAGCATCTGGGACATCCGCTGCAAGACCAAGGGCAAGGTGCATAACGGCGATACCGGCGACGTCGCCTGCGATCACTATCACCGCTATGCCGAGGACATCGCGCTCATGCGGGACGCGGGCCTGCAGATCTATCGCTTCTCGACCGCCTGGCCACGCATCCTGCCGCGCGGCCGCGGCGCCGTGAATCCCGCGGGGCTCGATTTCTACGACCGCATCGTCGACGCCACCCTGGCGGCCGGGATCGAACCCTGGCTCTGCCTCTATCACTGGGACCTGCCGCAGCGGCTGGAGGATCTGGGCGGCTGGACCAACCGCGATTGCGCCTTCTGGTTCGCGGATTATGCGACGGTGGTCGCGCGCCGCTTCGGCGACCGGGTGAAGAACTTCGTCACCTTCAACGAGTCCTGCGTCTTCACCATCTTCGGCTATTCCAACGATTGGGCGGCCCCGGGCGTCATCGACCGGGTGGCGCATCTCAAGGCCACGCATCATGTGAATCTCGCCCACGGCCTCGGGGTCGATGTGGTGCGCGACTGGGTGAAGGATGTCTCGATCGGTTGCGTTCACAACAACCAGCAGGTCATCCCCGAGAGCGAGACGCCGGAGAACCGCGCCGCCGCCTCCCTGCTCGATGAGTTCTGGAACCGCGCCTTTCCCGATCCGCAGAATCTCGGCCATTATCCGCCGCAGCTCGCCGCGCTGGTCGAGCCCTATGTCCAGGCCGGCGACATGGCGCGGATCTGCCGCCCTTGCGACTTCTTCGGCCTCAACCACTATGGCCCGATCTTCGCCAAGGCGGATCCGAAGAACATCTGGGGCTTCGGTTGGGGCTCGGCGCCGGAAGACGCGGACAAGAGCGATATGGGCTGGCCGATCTTCCCGGAGAAGTTCACCGAGGAGCTGCTCGACCTCACCCGGCGCTACCGCCTGCCGATCTATGTCGCCGAGAATGGCTGCAACACCGGCGACGTTCCCGATGCCGCCGGCGTGGTGAACGATCCGAAGCGCATCGTCTTCCTCTCCCGCTATGTCGAAGCGATGCGGGTGGCGATCGCGCAAGGCGCCAATGTCCGTGGCTACATGGTCTGGTCGCTGCTCGACAATTTCGAATGGGGTTCCGGCTACGGCAACCGCTTCGGCATCATCCATGTCGATTTCGAGACCTTGAAACGCACGCCGAAGGCCTCATACGGCTGGTACCGCGATCTGATCGCTGCGCATCGCGCCACGGCCTGACGGCTTCGTTCATAATGAAATTGTCTCATTTCAGTCGTTGATGAGCTGAGAATAGCTCAGTAAGAATCCGCGCCGTGATCCAGCAGGCTCGGAACAGCATGTCGCGACGTTTGACGACGCAAGAGATTGAGGCGTGGCGGTACCGGGGCTGGCTGGTGGTGCCGGCCATCCTTTCGGCCGAGACCGTTCAAGCGCTTCCAGGCTGGTTGGAGGCCATTGCTCGTCCGCCGGCCGCCGGTGCGCAGCGCCAGCACTATTTTGAGGAGACACAAAGCGGGCCCGCGATCTGCCGCACCGAGCGCTTTCTCGCCGACCATGCCGGGTTGGACGGACTGATCAGCGCCGGTGCCGTGCCGGAGATTGCCGCTGCGCTCAACGGTGAGCCGATGCTGCTCTACAAGGAGAAGGTGAACTATAAGTATCCGGGCGGCGCGGGTTTTGCGGCGCATCAGGACGCCACGGCCTATCCCTATGTGCAAGTGAACGTGACCGCGCTGGTCCCGGTCGACCCGATGACGCCGGAGAACGGCTGCCTGGAGTTTGCCCGATTGGAGAGCAGTGCATTGCTGCCGGCGGACGACCGCGGGTGCATCGCCGCAGCGGCGCTCGACAGCCTTGCCTTCGAGCCGGTGCCGCTCCAGCCAGGCGACGTGCTGTTTTTCACGTCTTATGCACCGCATCGCAGCGGTCCCAACCGCACCAATTCTCCGCGCCGCGCGCTCTATCTCACTTACAATCGCGCCAAGGATGGCGAACTGCGCAGTCATTACTACGGCGAGCGCGACCGGCGGCTGGCCGCGCAAGGCGACCGCCCCGAGGCGATCAGCATGATCCGCCACTTCCAGGGCACCGCGACGCGGGGGCCGGGCGCCTAATAGCGCTTGTCGGCAATTGCATGGGCACTGCGCTGCAGATTGGCGACCGAACGGCCGGAATCCGCCAGCGCGCAGCAGCTGACCAAGGTGTCGATGATCGCGAGCTGGGCGACGCGGCTGCTCATGGCCTCGGGCCGGAATTTCGTCTCGTTGGCCACGGTGTGCAGAACCACATCGCAGTAGCGCTGCAGCGGTGACTTGCCGAGTCGCGTGATGCCGATCGTCTTCGCGCCCGATTCCTTCGCGAGCCGCGTCGCCAGGACGGTCTCCACCGTGCTGCCCGAATGCGACACTGTGATCACTGCGACACCCGGCCCGGTCATGGCGGCGCTCACGGCCTGGATATGGGAATCGATCGTCGCGGCCGCCTTCATGCCCAACTGCAACAGGCGATAGGCGAGATCGACCGCGATCGGTCCGGAACTGCCGATGCCGTAGATCTCGATACGCTCGGCCGCGCGTAGCAGCTTCACTGTCTTGGTCAGGGCCGGGACCGAGAGCAGCTTGCGCGTATCCGCCAGGGAGTTGGCATGTGCCGCAAAGATGTGATCGCTGACCTGCTCGACGCTGTCCCCTTCGTGCAGGTCTTCCTGGATCAGCTGCACCGGCTCGACCAGATCGGTCGCGAGCAGGATCTTCAGCTCCTGGAATCCGCCCGCGCCGAGTCTCCGGCAGAGCGCCACGATGCTGCCTTCGCTCGCATCGGTCTGCTCGGCCACCTCGGTGATCGACATGCGAATCACGTCCTTGGCGTGGCTTTCCAGGTAGGCGGCGATCCGCTTCGCCGTCGGGGGCAGATCGCCGCGCAGTTGACGCAGGCGTGCCAGCGGTCCGTTCGCGGATTGCGGTTCGATAGAGATTTTCGCGGTTTTCGGTTTCATCGCTTGGTCCCAGCGCCTTATCCAACAAACTTACGGGAGCGACTCTGCCCGCCGCAATTTCATTCCACCGACACAGTTTGTATGACTGAGATTATCTCAGTGTGACAGAGTAGAAATATGATCTTGTTTCATCACACTGTCACGGTCCAAGGCTAAGGTCGCCGCAACAAAGAGAGCGTGGAGGCTGCAATGCAGACCAGCGACGAAAAGATCCTGACGACGCATGTGGGAAGCCTGCCACGTCCTCGCCAACTCGCCGAAGCCATGGTGGCGCGTGACCGCGGCCAGCTCGGCGCCGCCCCGCTGGAGGCGCTGCCGCAGCAGGTGCGCGACGCGGTCGAGGAGATCGTGAAGCAGCAGGTTGCCGCCGGCATCGACGTCGTCAACGACGGCGAAGCGAGCAAGATCGGCTATTCCACCTATGTGCGCGAGCGCCTGACCGGCTTCGAGGGCAAAGGCGAAGGACTCACCATCTGGGATCTGCACGATGTCCCAGAATTTGCCGAGCGGGCGCTGAAAGGCCTCGACCCGGCGACACCCGCCTGCACCGGCCCGATCGCGTACAAAGGCCAGGCGGCGCTCGACGAAGACATTGCGAACCTTAAAGCTGCGACTGCGGGCTCGGGTGCCACCGGGATGTTCATGACCGCCGCGGCCCCGGGCGTGATCGGCATCTACCTCGAGAACCAGCACTATGCCTCGGACGAAGAATACTGGGCGGCGATCGCCGAGGCGATGCGGGTCGAATACGAGGGCATCGCCCGGGCCGGCCTCATGCTGCAGATCGATGCGCCCGACCTCGCCATGGGACGGCATGTCAACAAGAAGCTGCTTGATCTCGCCGACTTCCGCCGCGAGATCGAGCAGCGGATCGAGATCCTCAATCACGCCTGCCGCAATATCGCGCCGGAGAAGATCCGGCTCCATCTCTGCTGGGGTAACTACCACGGCCCGCATCATCACGATGCCGATCTCGCCGACATCGTCGATATCATCCTGAAGGCCAAGGTCGGCGCGCTCTCGTTCGAAGGCGCCAATCCGCGGCATCAGCATGAGTGGCGGGTCTGGGAAGACCGGAAGATTCCGGAGAACCTGATCCTGATCCCGGGTGTCATCGATACCTGCACCTCCTATGTCGAGCACCCGCAGCTGGTTGCCGACCGGATCGAACGCTTCGCCGGCATCGTCGGGCGCGACCGGGTGATTGCATCCACCGACTGCGGCTTTGCCAACTTCGCCTCCTACGAGATCGTCGATCCCAAGATCGCCTGGATGAAGCTGGCCGCGCTTTCCGAAGGTGCCGCCCTCGCTTCCCGGAAGCTCTGGCGGCGGTCAGCGGCATGAAGTTCATCCATCTCACCGATCTGCACCTGGTGCCGCCCGGTGGCCGGCTCTACGGCCTCGATCCCGCCGAGCGGCTCCGGGCGGCGATTGCCGACATCAGGCTGCATCGCCGCGACGCCGATTTCGTCCTGGTGACCGGCGATCTCGCTCATCGCGGCGAGATCGCGAGCTACGAGGCTCTGCGGGCCGCTCTGGATGAATTGCCGATGCCCTATCATCTTTTGATCGGCAATCACGATCACCGGGAACGCTTTCGTGCCGTCTTCCCGGAAGTGCCGGTCGATGCCAACGGTTTCATCCAGACGGTGCTGGAGACTCGCGCCGGCCCGTTCCTCCTGCTCGACACCAATCGGCCCGGGACCCATGCGGGCTGGCTCTGCGGCCAACGTCTCGAATGGCTGCATGCGGCGTTCGAAGCTTGTGCGGGACGCGACATCTATCTTGCGCTCCATCATCCGCCGCTGGCGCTGGGCATTCCCTGCATGGACGTGATCGCGCTCACCCAGCAGAAGGCGCTGGGCGACATGGTCGCGCGACACGGGCGGGTACGGCACATGTTCCTCGGCCATTTGCACCGGCCGGTGCACGGGACGTGGAATGGGGTGCCGTTTTCCACCCATCGCGGCCTCAATCACCAGGTCGCGCTGACCTTCGACGCGGTCGAAGGGATTCCAGGCACGCACGAACCGCCGTCTTACGCTGTGGTGAGCTTGAGCGGCGACACGACGATCGTCCACGTTCACGACTTCATGGACGAGAGTCCGCGCTTCGATCTCTTCGACCGACGCGCCGAGAGCGCCGTCACTGCCTTGGATTTAATCGGCGGCCGATCGGTGCCGCCGCTGACCGTGAACTGAGCACTGATCATAACACAAAAGGCGTCACCTGCCTACGGGCGGGCGCGATGCTGCACGCTTAAACGGAAAGGGAAGCATCATGAAACTCTCACGCAGAAGGTTCGTCGGCTCCGCCGCAGCCGCTGCCGCAGTCGCCATGACCATGGCCCGCAGCACGTTCGCGATTGCGAGCGACACCGTCGCGGTCGGCTCACTGCATGACTTGACGGGCTCACTCGATGCTTTCGGCCTGCCATCGCATATGTGCATGAAGTTTGCGATCGAGGAACTCAACGCCACGGGCGGTCTGCTCGGCAAGCGGATCGACCTCAAAACCTATGACGGCCAGTCCGACATCAAGAAGTTCCCGCAATATGCCCAGCAGGCTGCGCTCAACGACAAGGTCGTCATGCTGCAGGGCGCGATCACCGGTGCTTCGCGCGAGGCGACAAGGCCGGTGCTCCGCCGCTACAAGGTGCCGTTCGTTTATGGCACGATCTACGAGGGCGGCCTTTGCGAGACCAATGCGATCTCGGTCAACACCGGTAGCGACCAGCAGGCGGTGCCGCTCTTGGAATGGTCTTTCAAGAATCTCGGCAAGAAGTGCTTCTACATCGGCGCCGACTACAATGCGCCGCGCAACATCGGCATTTGGAACAACGCCATCGCCAAGAAGGAAGGCGGCGAGATGGTGGGGGAGGAATATTACCCGCTCGACGTCACCGATTTCTCGACCGCGATCAGCAAGATCCAGGCGGCGAAACCCGACTTCCTGCATTCCTGCCTGGTCGGCGGCCCCCATATGTCCTTCTATCGCCAATGGGCCGCGGCCGGCATGCTGAAGAAGATCCCGATCGTCTCGGTGGTCTTCGGTGGCGGCCAGGAGCACATGATCCTGACGCCGGAAGAAAGCGATGGCGTGATCGCCGCCTACAACTACTTCCAAGAGCTCGATACGCCGGAGAACAAGGAGTTCATCAAGCGTTTCGAGGCCTCGGTCGGCACCGATCACCCCTACATCAACGGCATTGCCATCGGCGGGTATAACGGCCCGATGCTCTGGGCAGAAGCGGTCAAGAAAGCCGGCAGCTTCAACCGCGACGACGTGATGGCGGCACTCGCCGACAACATCGAATGGACCGGTCCCGGGGGCAAGATGATCCTCGACGGCAAGACACACTCGACCCAGCAGGATGTCCGCATCATCCAGGTGAAGAACCGGGTCTGGAGCTTGGTCGAAACCCGGCCGCAGATCCCGCCCTACGATTTCAACGGGCGCTGCAATCTCAAGGACAATCCGAAGAACGTGGACATCCTCAACCCGCAGGTTTGAAGAAAGGCGAGGCCGAGACTGTCATGGATCAGACCATCGTCCTTCTGATCGCGGTTGCGAACAGCGTAGCGCTGCTGGTCCTGATCAGCCTCGGCCTCGCCGTCATCTTCGGCATGATGCGGGTGATCAACTTCGCCCATGGCGAGTTCATCATGCTGGGCGGCTACGCCACCGTCCTTGCCGCCAATCACGGCGTCAACTTGTGGATCGCCATGCTGCTGATAGCGCCTGTGACCGTCGGCCTGATCGGCTTCGTGGTCGAGCGGCTGATAATCCGGCCGCTCTACGGCCAGATCGTCACCACTATGCTGGCGACCTGGGGCTTGAGCATCTTCCTGATCGGTGCGGTCACGACCATCTTCGGCAATACCATGCTGGGAGTGAGTGCACCGCTCGGCAATGTCCCGATCGGCGTCTATTCCGTCAGCGTCTATCAGCTCTTGCTGATCGCGATCACCGCCGTGCTGGTTGCCGCCTGCCTTTATGTGCTCAACCGGACCCGCTGGGGCCTGATCGCCCGCGGCACGGTGCAGAATCCGGCGATGGCCTCGGCGATCGGCATCGACCCCGTGCGGGTCTATGCCATGACCTTCATGGCCGGTGCCGCGCTGAGCGGCCTTGCCGGCGGCTTGCTGGCGCCGCTTTCCGGCGTCATCCCGCAGATGGGCACAGCCTATATCGCCGACGCCTTCGTGACCGTGATCAGCGGCGGCAGTGCGATGATCATCGGCACGCTCTCGGCGGCGGGTCTTCTCGGGCCGACCCAGGCCATTCTCTCCTATGCCACCACGCCGGTCATTGGCGAGGCGGCCTTGCTGTTGCTCGCGATCGGGCTGCTCCGCGTCTTGCCGCGGGGAATTTCCGGACTTTGGCAGGGAGGCCGCTGATGGCGCGCCTGAGGAATTACCTCTTCGTCCTACCCGTGCTGCTGCTCGCGGCCATCGGCCCTTCGGTATTCGAGATGTTCGGCCTGGTGCAGATCTCGAGCTTCGCCACGATGGCATTGGCGGTCCTCGGTCTCGCTTTCGTCTGGGGCTTCCTCGGCGTCCTCAGCCTGGGTCATGCAGCCTTCTTCGGTCTCGGCGCCTATGCCTATGCGATCGCCGTCATCAATCTCGGAGAATCGAGCTACGCCGTGGTGGCGGCCATTGCCGTGCCGGCGCTGTTCTCGGTGCTGCTCGGGTATTTCCTGTTCTTCGGCCGGGTGAGTGACGTCTATCTCGGCGTGATCACGCTCTGCGTCACGCTGGTCCTCTACAATTTCACCAGCGCGACGGCCGATCCCAGCTACCACATCGGCGCAGCGCCCCTGGGCGGCTTTAACGGCATCACTGCGGTGCCACCCCTGAACTGGCCGGGCGATCCGGAGGCGGTGCTGGAAGTCGAGACCATGTGCCGCCTCTGCCTGATCGTTCTGGCCGCTGTCTATGCCGGCCTGGTGGTGCTCCGACGCAGCAGCATCGGCCGGATCATGGTGGCGATCCGCGAAAGCGAGCTCCGGAGCGAGCTCCTGGGCTATGACGTGCGGCTCTATAAGATGCTGGGCTTCACCGTCAGCGCCGCGGTCGCGGGACTTGCCGGCGCGCTCTTCACCGCGGTCAACGGCTATGTCGGCCCCAGCGCTTTCGATCTCAACCAGGCTTCGCAGTTCCTGCTCTGGGTGATCGCCGGCGGGCTCGGCAGCCTGGCCGGCCCGGTCATCGCCAGCTTCGCCTTCCAGTATCTTTCCACCTGGCTCGGCACGACCGGGGTCAACACCGATCTGGTCTTCGGCGCGATCATCATGCTCTTCGTGCTGCTGAGGCTGCGCGAGCGCCTTCCGGCCTTGTGGGCCAGTGCCTCGCGGTTTCGCCGGCCGGGGCATCGCGTCTCCGCCTTCACAGCGGGGCCCCGCGCCCTGGAGAGCGGCGAATGACCGCGATCCTCGAGACCCGCGGCCTGACCCGCCGCTTCGGCGGCGTGGTGGCGGTGGACCAGGTCGATCTCGCGGTCAAAGAGGGTGAGCTCCGCTGCCTGATCGGGCCGAACGGCGCGGGCAAGAGCACGCTGTTCAAATGCCTGACCCATCAATTGAAGCCGAGCAGCGGCGAGATCCGGCTCGGCGGCCGCAATCTCGAGCGCCTGCCGCCGCATCGGATCGCGCGCATGGGTGTCGCCATCAAGAACCAGATTCCCAGTGTCTATGGCGGGCTCTCGGTCCAGGAGAACATCTGGCTGGCGGCCCGTCGCGCCCATAGCGGCCGCGCATTGGATCGCATGGTGGCGAACGCACTTGCCGAAATCGACTTTGACAGCGACGCGCGGGCTTCCGCCAAGGTGGACGCCCTGTCCCACGCCCACCGGCAATGGGTGGAGCTCGGTATGCTGCTGGTGACCGAGCCGCGGCTGGCGCTGCTGGACGAGCCGACCGCCGGCATGACCCGGGACGAGATGCTGAAGACCGTCCGGATCATCCGGCGCCTGAACGAACACTCGACCATCATCGTCGTCGAGCATGACCTGGAGTTCATCTCGCTGCTGGCCAAGCGCGTGACCGTGCTGCATCGCGGCCGCGTCCTGGTCGAGGACACGATGGAGCGGATCGCACAAGATCCGGCCGTGCGCGAGATCTACCTCGGCAGCCAATGGCAGCCCCCGGCTGTGAACCGGGAGGCATGATGCTGGCCCTGCGCGACGTGAGTTCCGGTTACGGGCCGGTCACCGTGCTCCGGCAGGTCAGCTTCGCGCTGGCCGAAGGCGAGGTCCTCGGCATCGTCGGCCATAACGGGATGGGCAAAACGACCTTGCTGCGGACACTGATGGGGTTGCTGAAGACCGGCAGCGGGACGATCGAGCTAGGTGGCGAGCCGATCGGCACCACATCGGCCCATGAACGCAGTCGTCGCGGCGTCGGTTATGTGCCGCAAGGCGAGCACGGCTTCCCGGCCTTGACCGTCGCCGAGAACCTGCGGCTCGCATTGGCGATGAATCCGCCGGAGCGACCCCTGAGTGTCGATGAGATCGTCATGCTGTTTCCGCGCCTCGAACGCCTGATGGACCGGCGGAGCGGGGCGCTCAGCGGTGGCGAGCGCCAGCTTCTGGCGATCGCCCGCGCGATGATCCGGTCGCCGCGCCTGCTGCTGCTGGATGAGATGACCGAAGGCGTCCAGCCTTCGATCGTCGAGGAGATCGCCGAGCGGCTGGCAACTTTGCACGCCCGGCATCGGATGAGCCTGCTGATCGTCGATCAGGACCTGGCCTTCGTCGCGGCCTTGGCCAGCCGGGCCCTGGTCATGCAGAAGGGCATGCTGGTCAAGGAAGTCTCGGCTGCAGAGCTCGCGCAGTCCAACGTGCTCGGTGGTTTCGACGCCCACTGATGCTGGCCGGGCTAGGCCCAGGATTCCACCGGCTGGACCTTGTCCTCGCGCACGGTAATCAGGCCTTCGTTGCGCTCGAGCATGAAGCGGCGGTTCTCGGTGCCGGCGAGCGCGTCGCCGTGGCCGATCGCGATCACCGTGTCCCCTGGGAACTCCTCGCGCAGCAGGTTGAGCATCGCCAACTGGCCGGCGGGGTCGAGCGAATCCGCCGCCTCTTCCATGAAGATCCATTCCGGGCGCTTCAGCAGCAGGCGGGCGAAGCCGAGGCGCTGCTGATCCTCGACCGTGAGCGCCTGGTCCCATTTACCGCTCTCGTCGAGTCGCTTCGTCAGTTCTTCGAGGCCGACGCGCTGCAGTGCGGCCGCGATCGTCGCGTCGTCGGGCGCGGGGTCGCTGACCGGATAGTCGATCGCGTCCCGCAAGGTCCCGGTCGGGAGATAGGGGCGCGGCGGCATGAAGAAAATCTGGGCGTCCTTGGGCAGCGAAATCGTGCCTTCGCCCCAGGGCCAGATTCCGGCCACGGCTTTCAGGATGGTCGAGGCGGCGCCGGTCTCGCCGGTCATCAGCACGCGCTCGCCGAGGCGGATCTCGGCGTTCATGCTGTGGATCTGCGGCTGGCCGGTCGGCGTGGTGGTGGCGAAGTCGCGGAAGGCGAGCACCGGCTGCTCGGAAGGCTCGAGCTGGATCGGCTTGCCGGAGGTGGCGCAGACCAGGTCGTCGAAGTGATCGACCGCCTCGACCAGGCCGAACACCCGTTCCGCCGAGGCGCGCCAGTCGGCGACCTTGCCGAGATTGTCGATTGCCCAGGAGAGGGCACCGACCATCTGCTGGAACGCCTGGGCGCTCTGGATGAGGACGCCGAGGGTGATGAGGCCGGCGATGTAGCGGGGCGCCACCACCAGGGTCGGGAACACCTGCGACAGCACCGACCAGCTCGATGAATAGAAGAACATGTTGGCGAGCGCCCGGGTGACCGCGTCCCAGGCGCCGACCACGCCGCCGTAGAGCTCATAGAATCGCCGGCGCACATCGCGCTCGCCGCCGGCCAGCGCGATGCCGAGCGCGTTCTCGCGGGCATGCGAAAGGCCGAAGCGGAAATCCGCCTCAGTGGTCTGGCGCCGATCGACCGCGCGGATCAGCGGCCGGCCGAGGGCGAGCGCGATGGCGCTGCCCAACCCGGCATAGACCATCGCCAGCCAGACCAGGTAGCCGGGCACGTAATAGGGCGTGTTGTCGATCACGATGTAGGGCGCCTGGGAGAGCGTCCAGAGGATCTGGGTGAAGCTCACCAGCAGCAGCAGGTCGTAGAACAGGCTGTGGCCGAGGTCGATCGCGAACTCGGTCGCGTTCTTGATGTCCTCGGCGATGCGGCCGTCGGGATTGTCATGCGGGCCCGGCAGGTAGCCGAGCTGATAGTGCCGCCCGGCCATCATCCAGTTGTGCTCGACCCGGCGGCTGAGCCAGCCGCGCCAGCCGATCTGCAGCCGCCGCTTGATCCGGAGATGCACGTTCACGATGGTGACGTTGCTGACTAGGATGAACAGCAGGATCCAGGAGAGCTGCGCGAACTGGTGCATCGCACGCTGCTCCAAGGCATCGAACAGCCAGCGCATCCAGCGATTGAGCGCCACCGGCACGCCGACCTGGCAGATGGTGAGCACGACCAGCGCCAAGGTCAACAGCCGGACCTTGACCTTCTCCTCGGAGTTCCAATAAGGCCCGGCGATGCGCCAGAAGGTCTTGAAGAACTCCGGCCAGCTGATCAGGGCATCGCCGCTGCCGGCCCGGCCGGCGCGCGGCTTCGCCCGGTCGGGTCCGCGCCGCTCGCGCAACGGACCCTCCGTGGCGCCGGACATGCGGCGCAGGCGATTGATGGTCTTGTTCTTCTTCGGCTTCGTCGGTTCCGCCATTCCCTGCCTATACGCGATCAGCGCGGAACGCTCAATCGGGACCGATCCCGGTCATGATCATGGAGATCCGGCTGCCGTCCTCCGACAAGGGCAGCAGCATGATCTCGTAGTGTAACAGCTGATCGTCCATGATGACATCCCGCTGTGCGAAGCGGGGCCTCCGCCCGTCGACCAGGGCGTCGTAGAAGTCCTCCGTGAGCTTGCGCTGATTGGCATGCGGCCAATCGTGCATCCAGATCCCGGTCGCCTCGAAGCCGAGCAGCCGGTACCAGTAGGAGCCGACCAGCCGCAGGCGATAGCGCCGGGGCGCCTCATGGACCTCGGTCAGCGCGATCCGGTCCAGCATGAAGCGGAAATCGACCGGGTCGATATCGGCGCGGCGCGGAAATTCCCGCGCACCGCAGCGTTCCTGCCAATACGCGAGCAGGCGCCGCAAATCCGCGCTCCTCGGCTGGGCCTCCTGCCCATCCTCCTGTCTGATCGCCCCCCGCAACATCGAGGAAGGCTAGCACATCCGGCGTTACTTGGAATCGAGTTCGGGGTAGTGGCGGAAGATGCCCATCTCATTGAAAGGAATGCGCCGCGGCGACTCGAGATAGGCGCGAATACGCGGCAATGCGGCGACGGAATCCCGGATCGCCACCACCCGGGGCACCCGCTTCTCGAGCTTCGCCGTCGCCTTGGGGAAGGCATAGCGCAGGCCCTCGACGATCTGGAACAGCGAGAGATCGGCGTAGGAGAGGCGCGCGCCGACCAGGGCCTTGCCCTTGCCGGGCTTGTTCGCCTTCGCCACCGCCTCGAAATAGCCGAGGTATTTCGGGGCACGGTGTTCCAGGAAATCTTCGCTGCGGCGCTTCGCCTCCGGCTTCTGGTCCTCGTAGTAGAGGCCGCTCGCGACCGGGTGATGGGTGTCGTGGATCTCGACCACGAAATCGGCGATCGTCAATTGCAGCTGATGGGTCCAGAGCCGGCCCGCCTCGGTCTTCGGCGCGAGGCCTTCCTTCTCGCCGAGATAGAGCAGGATGTTGGCGGTCTGTCCGATCATCAGCTTGCCGGCCTTCAAGTAAGGCGGGGCGAAGCTCGGGGTGGTGCCGGAACCCATCAGCTTCATCAACTTCGCCTCGCCGCCCTTCTCGCGGGCGACGTCGACATAGTCCGCACCCGCCGCTTCGAGTGCGAGCCGTACATATTCGCCGCGTCCCTGGATCTCGCTCCAGTAATAGAGCTCGTAGCGCATGCCGCCTCCTTCAGCTGAGTATCTGGTAATGCACATCGTGGATCACGCCGGCCTTGCCGTTGATCGGCAAAATATCCTGGGGGCAGGCCGACATGGCGACGATGCAGTCCATCGCCGCGCGCAGCACCACGTAGTCGCCGGGCTTGGAGACCGGCTCGCCCCATTGCGTCGCGCCGTCGCTGCCTACCGGGATATTCATCCAGAGATTGACCGGACTCGGCACCTCGGTGACCGCGATGCCGAGCTGGCGCATGCCGGCGATCAGGTTGTCGGTGCAGTTGTCGTGATACTCCTTGCAGCCCAAAAGCCCGTAGCGATAGTCGTCGCAGGCGGCGATCAGCGTGTCGTGAATACCGGGTGATGTGTCCTCCTCGAGGATCAGGATCGGCCGCCGCCGGTTGGTGTGCAGCGGCTGCCCCTTCTTCGGATAGATAGAGCCCAAGGTCGGGCGCATATGCTCGACCGAGAGGAACTCCTTCAAGTCCTCGGCGCTGAAGGCCCAGGTGTCGCACACCTGCGTCCCATGGGTGTTGATGATCTTGATCGCCTGACCCTTGGTCAGCCGCGCCGCGCGGCCTTTGCGCGCGGGTACTGTATAAGTCTCAACCATTCGCCGGCCTCCGTCCGCCCACTTCGTCGATGTGCTTCAGCATGTCCGCCGGGTCCTCGTAGACGCGGTAGGCGCCGGCGCGTTCCAACTCGTCCTGGCCGTAGCCGCCGCTCAAGAGGCCGATGCCGAGGGCGCTGGCGCGGCGCGCGGCCAAGAGGTCCCAGATCGAATCGCCGACCACGGCGCAATGCTCGATCGGCACGTCGATGCGGCGTGCCGCTTCCAGGAAAAGATCGGGATCGGGCTTGGCATAGCGGACCTGGTCGCGGGTCACCACCGCGGCCTTGTCGACATCGACGCCGAGGCGCTCGATGTTCGGCCGTGCGGTTTCCATGCGGCCCGAGGTCGCGATCGCCCAGGGAATGCCGTTCTCGGTCAGATAGGCGAGGAGCTCGCGGGCGCCGGGCAGGGGCTGCACCAGGTGCGAGCGCTGGGTATAGGCCTCCTTGTGGCGCTGGCGCAGGCGCTCCAGCCGCTCGGGCGTGATGTCGAGCCCGGTCTCGCGCAGCAGGATGTTGGTGAAGAGCCCGCCGCTCATGCCGATCTTGCGGTGGATGCGCCAGACCGAGAGCTTGATCCCCTCGGCCGTCAACGCGTCGTGCCAGGCGAGCACGTGCTCGTAGACGCTGTCCACCAGCGTGCCGTCGAGATCGAACAGGAAAGCGGTCTGCGGGACATCAGGCATGGGGAATGGGCTCCGGGAGCGGGGAAGGACGAGGCAGGCGGCGGCTATTCGAACGCGATTTTTCCCGACTGTCACGTGGTATCTCGATGTCATAGCCGCTTGACCCGCGGAGGTTCGCGGGCGTTACACTGTTCAGCAAAACGGGCTGCGCGGGAGAAGCAGCGATGCAAGACAAATGGTGGGGCTGGGCCGCCGTCGTCATCATCTTCGTGATCGTGCAGGCTTGGCGCGCCCTGATCCGCTCGGTGAAGGCGAACAACGGCGACGGCCTGGCGCGGTTGAACGCGGCTGCCGAGCGGATTCTCAAGGAACGCGGCGCTTCCGCGTCCAATCCAATTCCGCGCAGCGCGCCGCAGCACAAGCAGGGCGTGGGCGCCACGCGCACGCGCACGCCGTCGATCCCGCCGAAGTCCATGCTGCCGAAATCCAACAGCACGCCCGCGGTGATCCGCCGCGGCGGCCTGCTCAGCAACGGCCAGGAACCGGTGATCCAGCGCCGCCGCTGAACGCGGCTGCTCCCAGACGCAGAGTTGGTGAGCCTGCTTGCAACCTCAGGTCGAGGAATGTTATCCTCGGTCATCGGGGCAGGGACCAGGAGGGGGCAATGGGTTCCACGGCGGAGTTCAATCCGATCAAGCTTGTCTGCGGGTTGCTGTGCGGCGCGATGCTGCTGTTGCTGCTGCCCGGTGTGGCACAGGCGCAGGACCAGACGGTGCCGGCGGGGGTCACGGACGAGGAACTCTTCGGCACCATGCTGCGCAGCTCGAAATGGCCGACGGATTTCAGCACGGCGTCCATCCCGGTGTGCTGGGAGAATCCGACCTACGAGACGGCGCAGTATCGCTTGATCAGCCGTCTCGCCGCGGAGAATACCTGGGAGCGCAGCTCGAAGGTGCGGTTCTCCGGCTGGGGGCCATGCGGCGCCCATGACCTCGGCATCCGCATCCGCATTGCGGATGAAGGGCCGCATACCAAGGCGCTCGGCAAATATCTCGACGGGCGGCCGGATGGCATGGTGCTGAACTTCACCTTCCACAACTGGTCGCCGAGCTGCCAGAACCGGCGCGAGTTCTGCGTCTATGCGATCGCGGCCCATGAGTTCGGCCACGCGATCGGTTTCACCCACGAGCAGAATCGCCCAGACGCGCCGCCGGAATGCCGGGCGGAAGCGCAGGGTTCGACCGGCGACTACAACGTCACCAAGTACGATCCGTACTCGATCATGAATTATTGCAGCCCGTCCTGGAACGGGGATGGCGGGCTCAGCAAGCTGGACGTCGACGCCGTCCAGACCGTCTATGGGAAGCCGTAGCCGCATCCGCGCCGCCGTCCGCTCAATCGTCTGCATCGTCGCCCTCCTGGCCGCGACGCAGGCCCGGGCGGATCGTGCCGCCGTGCATATCTATGCGACGCACAGTCCGGCGACCGTCTTCATCCAATCGGTCGGCACGATGTTCAATGGCACCACCGAGACGGCGACCGGCTCCGGGCTGCTGATCGGCAGCCGCACCGTCATCACCAACGACCACGTCGTGCCCGATCCCAACAATTACCGAACGCTCGAGGTCACGATCAGCCTGGGCGCACACCCGCCGATCCACCTCGCGGCGCCGGCCACCGACATCTTCCGCGATCAGGCGAACGATCTCGCGATCCTGCGCCTGCCGGAAGGCGAGCTGACCGGTCCGGTCGATTGCCCGGTGCCGATCATGGACAAGCCGGATGCGGTTCCGATCGGTACCACGATCTTCGCGCTGGGCTATCCCGTCGGGCAGGCGCTGAGCCTCACCGACGGCCTGATCAGCAACAAGTCGGGCGCCAAAGGGCGCTGGCAGATGAACGTGCTGATCAATCCCGGCAGCAGCGGCGGGCCGATCTTCACCGACGACGGGTTGCTGGTCGGATTCGCCGTAGCCGGCATCGTCAAGTTCAACGGCATCGATGTCGACGGCGTCAACTTCCTGATCCCGCTGCCGACGCTGCTCAAAAGCGATATCTTCAAGCAGATCGAGGAAGACCGGCAATCCACCGCATGCTGGGGCGCGCCGGTGCTGGTCGCGGGCACCACCGGGCCGGAGGAAAGCGCCGCCTTCAACGGCGACGCCGCGCCGAACCAGCCCGAGGTCGAGAGGCTGCTGCGCAACTTCGCGGTCTCGGAGACCAAGGACGATCATCCGGTCGTGCTGGATTCCCACAGCCGCAACTATGAGAAGACGTTCCAGGCGGAGGAGGGGCTGATCATCACGAAGTGCAGCTTCACCGAGCTCAGCGCGAACCACGCTTCGGACATCATCTGCAACATCCTGCCCGGCAGCCACGCCGCGCAGCTCAGCTTCCGCCTGACCAGCGGCCCCAGCATCGATCGCTGGCGCGGCTGGCTGGCCGGCACCGTGGTGCTGACGGAAGAACCAGCCCAGTAACGCCGGGCTCGATCCAGGGATCTCGCGCGGATCAAGTACGGGCATGACTCCGGGCATGACGCGGAGCGGGTTGCGCGTTACTCTGCGCCCTGGGGAAGCCATACGGGGGAGACCATGGGTTCGAGGGGAGGGGATATGATTCGCTTGAGGACCGGGCTGGCGCTGATCGCCGGGGCAATGCTGCTCGCGGGCTGCGCCGGGAAGAAGATGGAGCAGGAGCCGGCGGCGCCGGCGGCGGAAGCCGCACCGGCCGCCGCGGCCTTCGACCAGAGCCTGCTGGCCACGCCGGGGGCGAAGCCGATCCTGCTGTCGAGCGAGGTGATGCCGGAAGGCGGCACGCTGGAGCAGGGCACGCCGGTCACCGGCCAGAGCGGCTGGGCGGTGCATGGCGAGAGCGAGGGTGTCGCCTGGCGCTACGGCTCGTCCGATGCCGGCATGCTGCGCGTCGCCGGCGAGCCCAATACCGAATGGCAATACATCCAGGTGGCGCAGAGCTGGGGCGTCCAGTGCAAGGCCGAGCCCGGGACCGGCGATGCCGGCGCGGGGCGGACGCCCTGCGTGATCCTGCGCCTCGCCCCGGTCGAGCCCGGCACCATGGCGACCGGCGGCCTGGCGCTCGACGAGCATGTGACCTGCGTGCGCGCCGCCAACACCAACGCGCCCGCCACGATCAGCGTCGATGGCGCGGCGCCGGTCAGCCTGCCGCAGCCGAGCCTCTGCCTCTCCGGCGCCGACAGCGACGCCATCCAGAAGGCGATGATCGCCGGCCGGAGCGTCACCATCCAGGCCGGGTTCTATCCGAACGGCAGCCAGTCGATGACGCTGCCGACCCACGGCCTGAAGCAGGCGCAGGCGCTGCGCGGCTGGATCGTCGAGCAGCACAAGGCCGGCAAGCTCAACGCGGTCGACTAGAGCATATCCCAATATGCAGTCCGTTCCTCTGACCGCGGCCGCCGCCGCGCTGCTCCTGCTCGCCGCCTGCGGCACCGACGATGCGGCGGAGACCGAAGCGCCGGCACCGCCGCCGCAGCAGACCAAGATCTCCAAATCCGACGCCGATGCCCTGCGCGCCGAGATCTATCCGCTCTGGCAGCGGCCGGCCGAGCCGCCCTGCCATGCGCAGATGAAGATCCGCATCGACCTCGCCGACGACGGGCGGGTGGTGCGGGCCGATGCCAAGCCCGAGCTCGGCTACGACGATCCCTGCCGCGGCGCCCAGGATGCCGCGCTCCGCGCGATCTGGGCGGCGAGCCCGCTGCAGGTGCCGCGCAACCGCGACTGGGACAGCCTGACGCTCATCTTCGACACCGACGCGCTGCTGCCATAAGGGGCGCGCTGCTGCCGTAAGGGGCGCGCTGCGGCCGTCACGGCGGCGAAAAACGCGATCCGTCTGCGTCCGGTCTGCGTTGCCGGCGTGCCTTGCCTGACGGGCGCGGGCGGAAAAAAACTGCAATCCGTCTGCGTCCGGTCTGCGTTGACGGGACCACCTTACCCGGACGGGTACCCGGCGGCCCGGACGTTCAAAAACGCTGTAACTCCTTCAAAAGATTGGTACGATCGAATCTCAACAACAGCAGTGCCGGGTCGATTCCGTCCGGGTCCGGTCCGGGTTGGCGGCCAGCGGCGAACGCAGACGCCCCTCAGCCGGTTTCTCTCCGAAGTGCTCCCCCGGCGGTGGCATTGGGGCGGTGGCCTTGGGGCGGTGTTTCACGGGATCGACCGGCGAAGCGCCGCCCTGCAAACCCGCAGGAAGGCTTTTCCCGTCCGGGTCCTGTCCGGGTCGGCGCCCGGAAAAGATCGGTGCCAGCCGGGCCGGGATCAACAGAGCATTGTACCCTATTTGTTCCGGATAAACCATTGTGCTAAGCCTGGAGACCCGCACGCGCGATGCGGCAACCGGGAGGGCGCATGCCGATGCTGGCGAGACACCGTTCGATCTTCGCCGCCGGCGCATTCGCGCTCGCCACGGCGACGCTTGCCGCCTGCAGCCAGCCGGGCCAGCCGCTGCATCCGTTCTCGAAGGAAGGCCATTCGCTGATGGAGCAGCTCGAGGTGAACTGGAATCTCCCGAGCGGCGGCCGGTGCCTGAGCAAGGTGAGCGCCCGCATCGCCATGGCGCCCGATGGCTCCGTCACCGGCGTCGAGCCGGTCGAGCCGATGCCGACGGACCCGGCTTGCCATGCGGTCTTCCAATCGCTCCACCGCGCCGCCGTGGTTTCCAGCCCGTTCTGGTTCCCGCCCGGGCAGACGCCGCCGAGCGTCGTCGTGCGGTTCGATCCGGAGAACTTCAAAGAGTATTATTGAGCGCCGCATGTTCGGCATCGCGCCCGGCACGGCAGCCGACTTCGAGAACCTGAACGCCTTCGTCGCCGAGGCGATCAAGGACGCGTTCTATCGCCCGGACCTGACGCCGGAGGAGATCACGGAGAACGAGCGCATCGTCTCCATCGCCGAGCGCACCGCCCGCGAAGCCGTCGCGCATCCGCATCGCGCTGTCTTCGTCGCCAAGGACGATGCGACCCTGGCCGGTTTCGTCATCGTGGATGGGACGGACCAGGCCATGCCGGAGATCGACTGGCTGATCGTCGGCCCGCCATGGCAGGGCAAGGGCGTCGCGCACCGGCTGATGGCGCAGGCGCTCGCCTGGATCGCGCGCGAGGCCGGCGCCGGCGTGCCGGTGCAACTCGGCGTCATCCACTTCAATGAACGCGCGATCGCGTTCTATCGGAAGTGGGGGTTCGAGGATACCG